>Ga0307517_10001270_pt1 | contig 42382 bp, 38 predicted proteins | sample 23_EM_MG_FD_194515 | JGI IMG/M metagenome (GOLD analysis project Ga0307517, IMG submission 194515) | Populus trichocarpa ectomycorrhiza microbial communities from riparian zone in the Pacific Northwest, United States - 23_EM | ecosystem: Host-associated > Plants > Roots > Unclassified | place...
ATGCCGCCCCAGCTCGGCGCCAGCAGCACCAGCGAGAAGATCATGCCGACCGACTGCGCCCAGTCGGGCAGCGCGGTGTAGTGCAGGTGGTGCGGGCCGGCCCACATGTAGGTGAAGATCAGTGCCCAGAAGTGCACGATCGACAGCCGGTACGAGTACACCGGGCGCTCGGCCTGCTTCGGGATGTAGTAGTACATCATCCCGAGAAAGCCGGCGGTCAGGAAGAAGCCGACCGCGTTGTGGCCGTACCACCACTGCACCATCGCGTCCTGCACGCCGGCGTAGGCCGAATAGCTCTTCCACAGGCTCACCGGCATCACCGCGGCGTTGACGACGTGCAGCAGCGCGATCGCGATGATGAAGGCGCCGAAGAACCAGTTGGCCACATAGATGTGGCGCACGCGGCGTTGGCCGATGGTGCCGAAGAACACGATCGCATAGGCCACCCAGACGACCGTGATCAGCAGGCTGATCGGCCACTCGAGCTCGGCGTACTCCTTGCCGCGCGTGATGCCCAGCGGCAGCGTGATCGCCGCCAGCACGATCACCACCTGCCAGCCGACGAACACGAACTTCGCGAGCCAGGGCAGGAACAGCGGCGCCTGGCAGGTGCGCTGCACCACGTGAAAGCTCGTCGCCATCAACGCACAGCCGCCGAACGCGAAGATCACCGCGTTGGTGTGCAGCGGCCGCAGGCGTCCGTAGCTGAGCCATGAGATGCCGAATGTGAGGTCCGGGAAGGCAAGTTGCGTGGCAATCACGACCCCGACCAGCATCCCCACGATCCCCCACACCACCGACGCCAGCGCGAGGCCGCGCACGGATTCATCGGTGTAGTTCACCGGCGCTGCGGTCTGCGCGTTTCCAACCATCGAGAGCCTCCGTTCTTCGCAATTCAATCTGGACGTGGAGGGATTCTTGGGGGCGTCGGCCTCAGGCGTTTTGATGCGCATCAAAGGAATCGGCAGCGGCCTCGAGAATCTGCTCGCCGTGTTGCTCGAGATCGTCGAACTGCCCGGCGTTTAACGCCCAGGCAAAGACACCGAGGATGCACAGCACGAGCGTGGCCGACAGCGGGATCAGCAGGTACAGGATGTCCATGCTCTGTTCCGCGTTCAGCGTGCGAGGCGCAGCGAGTTGGCGACGACGACCAGCGAGCTCGTCGCCATCCCCAGACCCGCCGCCCATGGCGGCAGCCAGCCGATCAATGCGAGCGGCACGCAGGCGGCGTTGTAACTGGCCGCCCACACGAAGTTCTGACGCACGACGCGCAAGGTCTTCTTGGCCAGCGCGCGGGCCTGCACCACGTCCAGCAAGGCATTCGAGACGAGCACGCCATCGGCTTGCGCGCGCGCGATCTGCGCGCCCTCACCCATCGCGAGCGAGGTGTCGGCCTGGGCCAGCACGGGGGCGTCGTTGATGCCGTCGCCGAGCATCGCCACGCGTTCGCCGCGCGCCTGGGCGTCGCGCACCGCGGCGAGCTTGTCCTGCGGCGTCATGCCGCCGCGGCGATCCTGGATGCCGAGCAGGCGACCGACGCGCTCGACGCGTGCGGGCGCGTCGCCGGAGAGCAGCGCGATGCGAACGCCATCGCGCTCCAGCGCGCGCAGCGCCGCGACAGCGTCCGTCCGCAGTACTTCGGTGAAGCGAAAACAGGCGATGGGCGCGCCGTCGCGGCTGAGCCAGGTGTCGACCTCGTCGCGGTCGCTCACGGCGGCGTGCGCGGCCGGGCTCTTGCCCAGCCGCCAAACCGAGCCGTCGGCGGCGCGGCCCTGGATGCCTCGCCCCGGTATTTCGGCCAGCTCGCACCACGCGGCGCCGCTGGATTCGTTCTCTCGGGCCAGTGCCTTGGCGATCGGATGCGTCGACCAGGCCGCGAGTGACGCGGCGGTCCCGCGCAAGGCCGCGTCGGTCCAACACGGACCATGGTCGATGCGAACCATCTGCACCCCTTGGCGCTGCGTCTCGGTCAAGGTGCCGGTCTTGTCGATGAACAGCGTCTGCATGCGGGCCAGGCCTTCGATCGCGACGATGCGACGCAGCAGCACGCCGCGCCGCGCCATGGCCATCGTCGCCGCCAGCAGCGCCGACGGGGCGGCCAGCGACAGCGCACACGGGCAGGTGACGATCAGCACCGACACCGCGACCCACACGGCGCGCGCCGGGTCGATCACGCTCCAGACCGCCGCCGCCGCGCCGGCCAGCAGCAGCACCGTCCACAGGAATGGCGCAGCCCAGCGGTCGCTGCCTTGAAGCGCGGACGGGCGCTGGCTGCGGGCGTCGCGCATCATCGCGACGATCGCCTCGTAGCGGGTGTCGGCGCCGACGCGCTCGACACGCATCGCGACCGGTGCACCGAGGTTCAGGCTGCCCGCGACGACGGCGTCGCCGACCGCTTTGTCCACCGGCGCCGACTCGCCGCTCAGCAGCGATTCGTCGGCGCGCGTGCGCCCTTGCGTCAACACGCCGTCGGCGCAGAAGGACTGCCCGACCGGGATCCGCACGACATCGCCGGGCCGCAGGCGCAGCACGCTGATCGACGTGGTGCTGCCGTCGGCGTTCTCGCGCAGCGCGGTGTCCGGCAGGCGCCCGAGCGAGTCCTCGAGCGAGGCCTCGGCACGATGGCGCGCCCACATCTCGAGATAGCGGCCGCCCAGCAGGAAGCTGACGAACATCGTCAGCGAATCGAAGTAGACCTCGCTCCCGAACAGCCCGCCCGGGTCGAACGCCGCGCCGCTGCTTGCGACGAACGCGACGGCCATGCCCAGCGCCGCCGGCACGTCCATGCCGATGCGGCCGCCGCGCAGCGAGCGCCACGCACCGGTGAAGAACGGCACGGCGGCAAACAGCATCACCGGCAGCGTGAGCAGCCAGCTGCCCCAGTCCAGCAACTGCTTCAGGTCCGGCGCGAGCTGGCCCGCGCCGCTCACGTACGACGGCGTGGCCAGCATCATCACCTGCATCGCGCAGAACCCGGCCACGACGAGCCGCCACAGCGCCTCGCGCGACTCCTGGCGGCGCAACATGCGCGCGCCCGCGGTGGTGTCGGGCACGGCCGAGTAGCCGGCGCGTGCGATCGCATGGACCAGCGTGGAGGGCCGTGTGAGCGCGGCGTCCCATTGCACGGTCGCGCACTGCGCGGCCGCGCTGACGCGCGCATCGAGCACGCCCTCGACACGGCGCAGCGCCTGTTCGATCGTGGTTGCGCACGACGCGCAATGCATGCCGCCGACGCGCAGCGACGATTCGGCGGTGCGTCGTCCGTCGCGCGCGGGCGTCGGCCAGCGCGTGAAGCGGGCGAGCTCGACGTCGTCGTCCAGCACCGCCGTCTCGGAGGGCAGCGCACGCACGTCGGCCGCAGCCGCGGCGGACGCGGGTGCGAACACGGCCGCGTATTTCACGCGATCCCGTCAGCGAATCAGCAGCACCGGGGTCTTGCAGCGCGCGAGCACGCCGGTCGCGACCGACCCGAGCACGACATTGGCGAGCGACGAATGCCCGTGGGCCCCCATCACGACCAGATCGACGCGTTCGCTCTCGGCCAGCGACGCGATCACGTCAGCAGCCTGCCCCGGCTTGTGCACGAGGCGGATCTTCCAGCCCTGCTGCTCGGCGAAACTGCGAATCGGCTGAAACACCTCCTCGGCCTGCTCGAGGTAGTAGTCCTCGACGGTCTTGCGTTCCAGGTGCTTCATCGCATAGCCGGGCACCGGCGCGACGACGGTCAGCAGCGTGTACTCGTGCGCGGAGCCCAGCAACTCGTCATGCGCCGCGATATAGCTCAGCATCCGCTTGGTGACGTGGCTTCCATCAACTGCCAGCAGGATCTTCATCAACAGCTCCAAAGTGAGACCAGGTGACGAATCATGTGTCGACGAGATCGCGGCGCGGTTGATCCCCGTCAAGGGACGAGGCTTCAACACGGCACGGATCCGGCCACCAGCCTCGAATCGACGGCCTGCAGCGGCTCAGACGCCACCGTCGGTCATGCGGTACCAGGCGATGACGGCGGAGATGTACAGACGCCGCAGGCCATACAGCGGAAACGGCTTGATGGTCGACGGTGCGACCGGCAGCGCACGGACATCGCCGCTCGCGAGGTACTCGGCCATCGCCTGGCCCATGCGCGTCTGCAGGCCGACACCGCGGCCCTGGCAGCCGATGTCGATGAGCAGTCCGGGGGCGGGCTCGTGGACATGAGGCAGGTAGTCGCGCGTGATGGCCACGTGTCCGCACCAGCGGTAGGCGATGGGGACGTCCGCCACCTGCGGAAAGAGCTTGCCCACGGCGTTTTCCAGATGCGACCAGTTTCCCGCTTGCTGCGGGTCCGGTTCTCGGAACGTGCCCCGGCCGCCCATCAGCAGCCGCCCCTCGTGGTCGATGCGGTAGTACAGGAGCAGGTTGCGCGCATCGGACGAGACATGCCCCTGCGGAAGAATGCTTTGGCGCAGGGCCTCGGGGAGTGGCTCGGTGGCGACCTGGAACGAGTTGGCGTTGATGATGGATTGGCCGAGTTGCGGCCACAGACCGTCGGTGTAGCCGTTGGTGCACAGCACCACACGTTCGGCACGGACCGCCGCGCCGCCCGCGGTCTTGACCGTCCATCCACCCTGGACCTGCGCGAGCTCCGTGACGGGACTCTCGGTATGGATCGCGACGCCCGCTTTCAGCGCAGCCCGTGCGATGCCGCGTGCGTAGCTGAGGGGCTGAACACCGCCGCCGCGCGGGTCGATCCAGCCGCCGAGGTACTTGTCGGTGCCTAGAAGCTGTGCCGCTTCGTGGCGGTCCAGCAGTCTCGTGTCCACGCCCTGCGCGCCCCAGTCCCGGACCCGTCGCTCCGCCATCTTGAGGGCGGCCGCCGTGTGCGATCCCTGGATCCAGCCGCGCCGCACGCGCGGCACGTCCATGCCGTGCTTGTCGATCAGGTCGAACACGGCATCTGCCGTGCCGCCGGCAAAGGCGGCGAGTCGCTGCCCCTGCTCCCGGCCCAGCAGCGCCATCAGTTCGCTGGGGTCGTGCTTGAGGCCGGGGATGACCTGACCGCCGTTGCGCCCGGAGCCGCCGAAGCCGATCTCGCGCGCCTCGAGCACCGTGACACGCACGCCCCGTTCTGCCAGATGCAGCGCGGTGCTGAGCCCGCAAAAGCCCGCACCGACCACGACGACGTCGGCCTGCGCGTCGCTTTGAAGCGGCGTGGTCGCGGGTGCCGGGGCCGCGGTGGCGGCCCACAGAGACGGACTCAACGGGAAGAATTCCTGCGGCATGGAGGCGCTTTACATCGGGTGAAGAACACGGCGCAGGAAGTCCTGCGTGCGGGCGTGTTGAGGGAAATTGAGCAGCGCCTTGGGCGGGCCCTGTTCGACGATCACGCCACCATCGATGAACAGCACACGATCGGCGACCTCGCGCGCGAACTGCATCTCGTGCGTGACGACGACCATCGTCATGCCGGCTTCGGCGAGCTTGCGCATGGCGCCGAGCACGTCGCCCACCAGTTCCGGATCGAGGGCCGAGGTGGGTTCGTCGAAGAGGATCGCCTCGGGTTGCATCGCCAGCGCACGGGCGATCGCGACCCGCTGCTGCTGGCCTCCCGAGAGCTGCGGCGGACGCGCGTTTTCCTTGTCGGCCAATCCGACGCTGGCGAGCAAGGCCCGTCCGCGCTCGATGGCACTGGCCCGATCCTCGCCCTTCACGTAGACCGGCCCTTCGATGACGTTCTCCATCACGGTGCGGTGCGGGAACAGGTTGAAGCGCTGGAACACCATCGCCACCTCGGTGCGGATCGCCTTGATGCTGCGCGACTTGTTGTCGACACGCTGGCCATGGATCTCGACGCTGCCGCCGCTGTAGCTCTCGAGCCCGTTGATGCAGCGCAGAATCGTCGACTTGCCGGAGCCGGAGGGCCCGATGATGCAGACCACTTCGCCCTTCGAGACGGTGGCGTCGATGCCCTTGAGCACCTGATGGCTTCCGTAGAACTTCTGCAGCCCGCGTATCTCGATCATTTGCGACCCCGCTTCTCGAAGTGGCGAACCAGCAGGATCAGCGGCACGCACATGACCAGGTAGATCAGGGCGACGAGCGTGAACACCGTGGCGTTCTGAAAGGTCGACGTGGCGATGAGCTTGCCCTGCAGCGCGAGTTCCGCGACCGTGATGGTCGAGGCCTGCGACGAGTCCTTGAGCATCATGATCATGATGTTGCCGTAGGGCGGCAGCACGATCTTGACCGCCTGTGGCAACACGACGCGGCGCATCGTCAGCCACCAGCCCATGCCCATCGCGCACGCAGCCTCGCTCTGCCCATGATCGACCGCCTCGATGCCGGCCCGGAAGTTCTCGGCCTGGTAGGCGGAGTAGGCGATGCCCAATCCCAGGATGCCCGCTTGAACGGCACTCAACGAGATGCCGACATCGGGCATCACGAAGTACAGGAAGAACAGCAGCACGATGATCGGCAGACCGCGCAGCAGGTTGATGACGGCGGCGGCCGTGTTCGCCAGCAGCGGGATGCCCGACACCCGCATCGCGGCCCAGACCAGACCGAGCAAGGTCGAGAGCGCGAGCGAGCCGAGTGTCACCTGGATCGTGAGCCAGGCGCCCTGAAGCAGGATGGGCAGGAACTCGCGCGCGTTGTGCAGGAACTGCTGCATGGCACGTGTCTCGGTGGGTTCAGGTGCGGGCGAATCAGGTCAGCAGCCCCCACTTCTTCAGGATCGCATCGATGCTTCCGTTGGCCTTGAGCTTGGTCAGCGCCGCATTCACCTTGCCCATCAACTCGGTGTCGCCCTTGCGCGCGGCGATGCCGATGCTGTTGACCATGGTCGGCTTGAAGGTGGTGACCATGCGCAGATTCGGGAACATCCCTTTCGAGATCGCGAAGGCCGCGATCGGGGAGTCGAGCACACCGGCGTCGATGCGGCCGGCGTTCGCGTCGCGCATCAAGTCCGGCGTGGTGTCGTACAGCTTCACCTCCGAGAACAGACCGCTCTTTTGAAGCGGCTCGACGAAGGCCGTGCCGACCTGAACACCGACCCGCTTGCCCTTCAGGTCGGCAAAGCTCACGTAGGCGCTCGTGTCCTTGGTCGGCACGACCACGCCCTCGCCGTAGCTGTAGATCGGCTGCGAGAAGTCGACGACCTCTTGGCGCGCCGGTGTGATGAACATCGCCGCCGAGATCAGGTCGATGCGTTTGGAGGTCAGCGAGCCGATCAGCGCCGAAAACTGCATCGGTTCGATCTGCACGCCGAATCCGGCTTCCTTGCCGACCGCGTTGACGATGTCGACCATCACGCCATCGATGGTGTTGGTCTTGGTCTCGAGGAAGGTGAACGGGCTGCCCGTCGGCGTCGAGGCGACCTTCAACACGGGTTGAGCCGACGCCGACGACGTCAACGAGATGGCGAAGGCGGCCAGCAGGGAGGCTGCGAGAGCGGCGAGTTTCATGGTGTGTTCCTTGAGCGTTGAGGAGGAAGAAAAACAAGGTCGGATCTACGGCGGCTTGGGGCCCATGGCCCAGAGAACCGTCGTTGGCGTGGAACCGGGGTTTCGCCATCGACGCGGCGTCAGGCCGTCGTAGTAGAAGCTGTCGCCCGTCGACAGGCGGAACAAGCGCTTTTCGACGAAGAGCTCCAGTTGCCCCTCGATGACGTAGCCCACCTGGCCGCCCGGGGTCGTGAAGAAGAGCGCATCGCCGGTCGAACCGCCGGGTTCGATCACGGCGCGATAGACCTGGACACCGCCGGGCGCTGCCGGCGGTGTCAGGTTCTCCTTCAGGATTCCCTTGTTGTCGAGGTGGATGCGCTGGTGCTTGCCGGCCCGGACCACAGCGCCCTCGTTCTTGCGTCCGCGTTCCGTGTTCTGCGCGTTCCGGATCAACGCGTCCACCGGCAGCTTCAGCTGCTTCGCCAGCGCCACCAGCGTTCGCATCGAGATCGACCTCAGACCGCGCTCGATCTGACTCAGCAGGCTCACCGAGATGCCGCATGCCGAAGCCACTTCCTGGAGCGGGAAACCAAGCGCTTTCCGGCGATGGCGCAGCTGCTCGCCGAGCCACAGGTCGATCACCGAGTTGATTTGCTGTGCGGCGGCGGGGCCGGCCTGGCGCGCAGCGGGGCGACGGGTCACAGCGGGCTTGACTCTCAAATGGGACCCATCGTTCGTTGCCTGCGCATGGTGTGAAACATACTTGGTTTGTGAAATTTACACAAGCAAGTGATGGACCATCCGTTCAATGCGATTGAAGTCTGTCTTCGCCTCGACGCAACGGCGCACCGGCGTGAACCGACAGAATTCGTGCGTCCACCCACCACAGGAGCGCGCAATGGCAAAGGTTCTGGTTCTCTACTACAGCAGCTACGGTCACATCGAGACGATGGCGCAGGCGGTCGCCGAAGGTGCGCGCAGCGCCGGCGCCGAGGTCACGATCAAGCGTGTGCCCGAGCTGGTGCCCGAGGCGGCGGCCAAGGCCGCGCATTTCAAGCTCGACCAGGCCGCGCCGGTGGCGACGGTGGACGAGCTGGTCGACTACGACGCGATCATCCTCGGCGTGCCCACGCGCTTCGGCAACATGGCGGCACAGATGAAGAACTTCCTGGATCAGACCGGCGGCCTGTGGTTCGCGGGCAAGCTGGTCGGCAAGATCGGCTCCGTGTTTGCGAGCACCGCCACGCAGCATGGCGGCCAGGAGAGCACCATCCTGAGCACGCACACCGTGCTGCTGCACCAGGGCATGATCATCGTCGGCCTGCCCTACACATGGCAAGGGCAGATGAGGCTCGACGAAATCACCGGCGGCAGCCCGTACGGCGCGACCACGATCGCCGGCGGAGATGGCTCACGCCAGCCCTCGGCCAATGAACTCGACGGCGCACGCTTCCAGGGCAAGCACGTGGCCGAGATCGCGGCCAAGCTGGCGCGCTGACGCTGGCGGCTTGTCCGAGGGCCGGGTTATTGCGGGTCGCGCCGGTGCTTGATCGAGAGCACCGTCCCCGAACGGATGCGCACTGTCGCCATGAGGTTTCCGGTCCCTCGGCTGTAGAGCCATTCGTCGGTCAGTTGGCAGGGAACGACGATGCTGGCAAACGGCTCGGGCACCGGATTGAGGGTCCCGCTGTAGTACACGGGCGCGCAGAAACTGTCCGCGAGCAGCGGTTGTCCGCACTTGTACAGCACCGAGACTCGCGAGTCGCCCTCGTCGACGATCCCGCCGCTGCACCGCAGAGACTCGGCCGCGACCTGAGGGGAAATGAACGCCGCCGCCACCACGCACAGAAGACGAACACGGATACCCATTGACCACCTCCGAGGCTGACGGTCCGTAGTGTGCCCCCGCCGCCTGTGTTTGAGATGAACAGGCCGCTCGTTGGAAGGGTCAGCCCTTGGCTCGAAGGCCGTCTCCACGCACCGCCCGCTTCAACGCCGCCCGAGCCAGAAGAGCCGTGGAGTCGAGCGTCGGCAACGGCGAGTTCGAATCACTCATGATCAGCGGAATCTCCGTGCAACCCAGGATGACGGCGCTGCAACCGTCATCCTGCATCCGCGAGAACACCTTCTGGCAGCAGGCGACGCTGTCAGGCTTGAACACGCCGTAGACGAGTTCGTCCATGATGATTCGGTGGGTCTCGTCGCGCTCGGCCGCGGTCGGGCGCACGCAGTCGAGGCCATGCGCGGCGAGCTTTTCGGGATAGACCGCGCTGTCGACGAGCCAGCGGGTTCCGGCGAGGCCGAGCCGCTTGTAGCCGCGTTCGACGGCCTCGGCCGCCACCACCTCGGCGATATGGAGCCACGGCCGCGGCGAACGCGGCTCGACATACGGCAACGCCTGGTGAATGGTGTTGTCCGGACAGATCAGAAAGTCAGCGCCGATGGCCGCGAGCTTGTGCGCGGACGAGAGCATCAGTTCCGCAACGCCCTGCAGGTCGCCGCGCTCGAGGCAGTCCACATAGTCGGCGAGCGAAGCCGAGTGCAGCGACAGCTCGGGATGCACATGCGGCCCCAGCAGGCGCGCGCCTTCGGCACAGATGGTGCGATAACAAAGCGCCGCACCTTCTGCCGAACAGGCGACGATGCCGATGTGCTGCAACGGCCCGCCCGCGCTACCCGTTCCGAACCGGCAGCTTCCAGTCGGGCCGGATGAAGTGGCAGGTGTAGCCGTTCGGGATGCGCTCCAGGTAGTCCTGATGCTCGGGTTCGGCTTCCCAGAACGGGCCAGCCGCCGACAGCTCGGTCACCACCTTGCCCGGCCACAGGCCCGAGGCGTTGACATCGGCGATCGTGTCTTCAGCGACACGCTTCTGCTCGTCGTTCGTGTAGAAGATCGCCGAGCGATAACTCGCACCGACGTCGTTGCCCTGACGATTGCGTGTTGTCGGATCGTGGATCTGGAAGAAGAATTCGAGCAGCTTCCGGTAGCTGATCCGGGCCGGATCGAAAACGATCTCGATGGCCTCGGCATGGCTCCCGTGGTGCCGATAGGTCGCGTTCGGAACGTCGCCGCCCGAGTAGCCGACGCGCGTCGAGATCACGCCGTCGTATCGGCGGATCAGGTCCTGCATGCCCCAGAAGCAGCCCCCCGCCAGCACCGCACGTTCTTCGCTCATCTGATGTCCTCCACTTGATCCAGGTAGGCGCCGTAGCCTTCGGCTTCCATGGCGTCGCGAGGGATGAAGCGCAACGACGCCGAGTTGATGCAGTAACGCAGACCGCCGCGATCGGCAGGCCCATCGGTGAACACGTGCCCGAGGTGGCTGTCGCCATGCGTCGACCGCACTTCGGTGCGAACCATGCCGTGCGCCGTGTCGCGAAGCTCGTTGACGTGGGCGGGCTCTATCGGCTTGGTGAAGCTTGGCCAGCCGCAGCCCGACTCGAACTTGTCGGACGAGGCAAACAGCGGCTCGCCCGAGACGATATCGACATAGATGCCGGGCTCCTCGTTCTCGAGGTATTCGCCGGTGCCGGGACGCTCGGTCGCACTCTGCTGCGTGACGCGGAACTGCTCCGGCGTCAAGGCGGCCACGGCCTCGGGGGTTTTTCGATAGTCGGGCATGTCATTCCTTTCGATGGATGGCGGCTCGCGGCTGCGCGAGCCGACGACGTGGTGCTCAGCGAACCAGCGAAACGATCTGGCCGGCCTGCAAGGCGCCGGTCTGGCGCGATCGCTCGATACCGCCTTCGAGCCGCACCAGGGTCGGGATGCTTCGGATGCCAAACCGGTTCGAGGTCTTGGGATTGTCGTCACTGTTGAGCTTGGCCAGCACTGCACGCCCCTTCAGTTGGCTTGCAGCCAGATCGAACTGCGGCGCCATCCCGAGACACGGGCCGCACCACGGCGCCCAGAAGTCCACCAGCACCGGCAGTTCGGTCTGCCGGGTGAAGCGATCGAAGTCGGCGTCGCTGAGTTCGACCGGCTGGCCACTCAGCAGGTCTTTTCCGCAGCGCCCGCAGACGGGATCGTCGGCCAGGCGCGAAGCCGGCACGCGGTTGGTGGCGAGGCAGTGCGCGCAGGCGACGTTCAGGCGATTCGATTCCATGGTCGTGAGTTGGAGACACGCGGCAGGATGTCAAGGCGGCCACTGGGGCCCGACACCGGACTCTAGAACAATTCAGGGCGCCGCCGATGACGCTTCACCGGGATGTGAAGACACGCAAAGCACGTCCACCCCCGGCCGCCGCGAGCGTTGTACGCCTGTCCGCACTCATCATTCATGGAGCACTCCGATGAAAGCCAGCCTCGCGTTCGCCGCCCTCGCCCTCTCGATCGCCACGGCCGTCTCGGCGCAAGCCCAGACCGCCGCCGCCCCCGACGCGCCCCCGGCGCGTGGCGACTTCACCTCGCACAAGACCGCAATCCTGGCTCATCTCGACAAGCGCATCGCCGCGATGACCACGGCGCGCACTTGTGTGGCCAACGCCGCGGCCCAGGCCGACCTCAAGGCCTGCCGCCAGCAAAGCCGCGGCGCGATGCACAAGCGTGCCCCGGCCTGATGTCGCTCCCGCGCCGATTTGCATGCGGCGCGGGTGTGGGTTTCAGGGCGTCGCCGCCGCCCGAACGCCGTTGGCGCTACGCTCGGGGCGGCGAGAAATGCTCGCTTGTTTCACCCCTCACCTGTAACGCCATGAAGAAGATTGTCGCCATTGCCCTGCTCTCGATCGCGGGCGTGTCGCTTGCGCACGCCGCACCGACCCCTGAACCCTCGCCCCGCGACCGGCATGCAGCCGAATGCGTGGCGGCGCTCGAGGTGCACACGCAGGACCTCGCGAAGCAGGTCAAGTCCGGCAAGGAGGCGTCGCGCGCGGTGCTGCTGGACAGGCTGATCTCGGGCACGGCCTTCGTCGGCGACACCTACCTGCATGGCAGCAGCGATGAGAAGCAGGCCCGAGAACTGGCCAACCAGGCGCTCGAGGCGCAGAAGAGCCTGCCGGCGCCCGAGCTCGCGACCCGCCAGGCCGCCTGTGCCGACGAAGGCGCGAAACTCTTCGCGGCCAGCAACGGCCTGCAGCAGGCCGTCGTGAAGCGGCTCGCGAAGAAGCGCATGGACAAGCTGCTCGGCGCTGCCTGATCGCTTCGGCGTCCTGCGGCGCGTTCTGCATCGGCGTCCTACACAGCGGCGAGACATGTGCTGACAACGTCGCGCGCTCGGCACCCTGACACTCCGTCTGTTGCCGTAGGAGATTCGACCGCGCTCGCGCCCAGCAGATGTTCCGGAAGCACGAAAAATGAGCCGCTCTGCGCTACCGCTCGGCTCGCGACTCGGCGAGATGGAAATCCTGCGCGTGCTCGCGAACGGTGGCTTCGGCATTGTGTATCTGGCTCGCGATCACTCGCTCGACCGAGACGTCGCGGTCAAGGAATACATGCCGTCGCATCTGGCCGACCGAAGCCAAGGCTTGGAGGTGACGGTCCGCTCGCCTGCCGATGCCGAGACCTACGCGCTGGGCCTGCAATCCTTCGTCAACGAGGCCAAGCTGCTGGCCCGCTTCTCACACTCGGCCATGGTCAAGGTCTTCCGCATCTGGGAGGCCAACGGCACCGCGTACATGGCGATGCCGTACCTGCAGGGCCCAACCCTGCTGGATGTGCGGAAGTCCATGTCCGCACCGCCGACCGAGGCCTGGCTGCGCTCGGTCATCGACCCGTTGCTGGATGCGCTGGAGATGTTGCATGCCCAGGGCTTCTATCACCGCGACATCGCACCCGACAACGTGCTCGTGTCCGGTCCCGGCCTCCCCGTGCTGCTCGACTTCGGCGCGGCGCGGCGCGTCATCGGCGACCGGACGCAGTCGTTCACCGCCGTGCTGAAGCCGCGCTATGCGCCCATCGAGCAATACGCCGAAACGACGAAGCTGCGCCAGGGTCCATGGACCGACCTGTACGCATTGGCGGCGATGGTCACTTACCTGCTGGACGGCGTGCCACCTCCGCCGGCGACCGCCCGCACCATCCACGACGAGATGCATGTGCTGGCGGACCGCGACATTCCGGGCGTGTCGAGCGCGTTCCTGTCGGCCATCGATTGGGCACTCGCGGTCAGGCCTCAGGATCGCCCGCAAAGTGTCGCGGCGCTGCGCGACGCGTTGAACGGCCGCCTGACTCCTCCGCCTCCCGACCGCGAGCGCCGGCTGACCCCGATCCGCGAGATCGGCACGGTACCTGCCTCGATGACCACCACGCCATTCCCCGCGACGACGCGCTTGCATGGGGCCAGATCCGCGCGCGCAGGACGCTTCACCTCGCGCCCCTGGCTGGTGGCGTCGACGAGTCTTCTCGCCGCTGTCACGGTGGCGTGGTCGTTGATGCCGGGCACGCCCACCGATCGGACCTCGGCCGTTCCTGAACTCGCGGCCAAACCGCCGCCGAGCCGGCCGTTCGATGCACCGGTGACCGCGCCTGCGGCCACCACCGCGCAGCTCTTGCCCCCCGCTGCGCTGCAAGTGACCGCCGCGTCAACCGCGCTGCCGGCCATCGAAAGCGCCGCCGCACCGCGCGTGGGCGCCGTCACCACCGAACGGCCGGAATACAGCGTGGCGACGACAGAACGTGTGCCGCACGCGAAGGTGAAGAGAACCACCTCCAGAAAGATCGCCCAGGACCGCACGGTGGCCGCCGCGCCGCCCGCTCCATCGGTCGGTCCGGCCGAACTGTGCGCCAGCCGCAACTTCTTCTTCCGCCCGTACTGCATCCAGCGTCGATGCGAGGAGCCGCGCTTCAGGGCGATCCCACAATGCGTGCAGCTCCGACAGATGGCGCGAAGGCACGACGACTGAGCCGCGGTCGTCGAATCAAGGATCATTCGATCGCTCCGAGGCGGCAAACACACCCGCCAGACAATCGGCGAGTTCCTGAAGCGCCAACGGCTTGCGCAAAAGCTCCAGCACCCGCGCATCGCGTGCACGCTGCTCCAACGCCTGGCTGACGTTCCCGCTCATCAGAAGCACCGGCAGATCGGGACGGAGGGACAACATCGCGATGGCGAGTTCGGTGCCCATCAGGCCGGGCATGGTTTCGTCGGTGAGGACGGCGTCGAAGCCGGCCGGATCGGCCTCGAACGCACGCAAGGCTTGCTCGCCGGAACTGAACCCGATCGGCTCGTAGCCGAGTTCGGCGAGCAGTTCCTCGGCCAGGTCGACGAGCGCCTCTTCGTCGTCGACGATCATCACGACTTCGCCATGGCCGCGCGGCCAATTCGAAGCCGGCCCGGCGGCGGACAAGGGCTCGGATTCGCCGCCGACGGGCAGCCAGATCGACACCAGCGTGCCGCGCCCTTCCCGCGCCGCGACATCGATGGCACCGCCCAGATCCGAAACGATGCCGTGCACGACCGACAAGCCCAGGCCGGTGCCTTCGCCGACCTTCTTGGTCGTGAAGAACGGATCGAACATGCGTGCCAGCACAACCGGCGACATGCCGCTGCCGCTATCCGCGACGTCGAGGCGAACATGCGGCCCCGGTTCGACCTCACCGTGCGGCAGCGACAGGCGCTCGCTCACCTCGATGCGCTGCAGCGTCAACCCGATGACGCCTTCATCGCCCATCGCCTGCGCGGCGTTCGTGCAGAGGTTCATCACGACCTGGAACAGCTGCGTGGCGTCGCCGATCACCGCGGCATTCCCGGCGTCGAGCCGCACCGACACGCTCTGGCCCGACGGCAGCGTCGGCTTCAGCATCGCGATGGCTTCTTCGACCACCGCCTGCAGGTTGACCGGCACGCGCTCGGCCACGCCGCTTCGGCTGAAATCGAGGATGCGCCGCACCAGCAGCCGCGCCCGCGCACCGGCCTGCAGGACCCGATCGACGTGGCGGCGAATCGGGCTGCCGGCATCGGCGTGCTGCTGCGCCATCTGACCGAAGCCGAGAATCGCGCCCAGGATGTTGTTGAAATCATGCGCGATGCCTCCGGCCAGCGTGCCGAGAGCCTCGAGGCGTTGGGTTTGCTGCAGGCGCGCTTCGAGCGCGGCCTGGTCGGCTTCCGACGCCTTGCGCTGGCTGACATCGACGGCTGAACAGAACAGGCGCAGCGGCATCCCGGCGTCGTCCATCAGGCAGCGACCGCGCGCATGGATCCAGCGCCAGTCGCCGTCCGGGTGGCGCACCCGGTACTCCAGCTCGATCGCCGGCGTGCGCCCCGCCAGATGGTCTTCGATCGCCATCTTGACCGGCGCCTTGTCGTCCGGATGCAGCACGATGTCGCGCATCGCGTCCGCCGAGGTCTCGAGCCGAGCGCGCGCATCGATGCCGTGCAGTGCGCGCCACTTGGTCGACGCGAAGACCGTGTCCTGCGGCAGATTCCACTCGGCGTGTCCCTCGTTCGCCGCTTCCATCGCCATCGCATAGCGTTCCTCGCTCTGGCGCAGGGCCTGTTCGCCGAGGGCCTGGCGCCCGAGCTGACGCAGCAGCCAAACGACCGTCAGGCCGATCACCGCGGACATCACGACCGTTCTGATCGCAGCGCTCCACATCGCGTCGTGCCAGGGGCGCAGGGCGACCGCTTCGTCGCGCGTGATCGCCAGCGTCAAGGGGCGTTTTCCCACACCCACGGCAGCCACGAACTTGCGGCGGCCGTCCATCGGGCTGACCAGCCGATCGATGAGCGGCCCTTGTTTGAAGGCCACCAGCTCGGGGAACTTGAGCACGCCTTCCGTGCCGGGGGCCAAGGGCTGGCGCACGACCAGCGTGCCATCGTCAAGGGCCAGCAGCAGCGCGCTGCCCTCTCCCAGCCGGATCGCCGAAAACATCCCCTGCAGTCTTTGCAGCGTGACGATGGCCGTCACCACGCCGTCGAACGATCCGTCGGACGCGTTCAAGCGCCGCGAGACCACCAGCGCGGGCTGCCGCTCGGTGCGGGTGACGATCGGGGGGTTGATGAACAGACCGAGGTCCGGGCTGTCGCGCTGGGCCAGGAAGTACGGCCGATCGGAGACGTCCGCGGGGGGTTCGCCGGTCTGGCGCGAGCGATGGCGTTGGCGTCCGTTCGCGTCGACGATCGTCAACACGCTGACCTGCGCGACCCCGACGGTGCGCGCGCCGAGGCCCGCGGAAACGGCATCCGCGTCGAGCTGCGCGCCGGAGGTTTCATACCAGCTCGCGGTGTCCCGCAGCAACACGTCGACGGCCTGGAGGCTGCGCGCGGATTCGTCGGCAAGCGCTTTGGCGAGGTTGCTGAGTTCCCGCTCCGTGGCCGACATCACCTGCTGATGCAGGCGCCATCCATCGTAGGCCGCGGAAGCGGTGAACGCGACGACCAGCAACACACCCGCGGCGATGATCCAGTGGCGCAGGCGCTGCGTCGACTTCGCCATGTCACACGGGCACGCCGATCGTGGCGATCACGCCGGCCAGCATCTCGTCGCGCGCCACAGGCTTCGCGATCAGGCGCCCGACCCCCAACGAGCGCGCCAGCGCGGAGTCGCTCGACAGGCTGCGCCCGAGCTGGGTCGACATGCCGATCAGCGCCGACTGCGGATACATCGCCTGCACCTCGCGCAAGGTCTGGGCGCCATGCGAGCGCAGGTTCAGCACGTTGACGATCACGAGATCGGCGGCGTCGACGCCGCTGCCGCCGTTCGCCGCGGCCAGGCCGCGCACACGGTAGCCCTCGGCCGTCAGCCATTCGCAGATCAGCGTGCGCATCGCCACGTCATCGTCGATCACCACAATGCTCAACATAATGCCCGTCCCGTTGTGCGTCTCCAGCGGCAGACGCCGACCGCCTGATGGGCATTGGGACCGCCGCGGATGCCGGCGTGATGTCGCGCGGCGCGCCAGGATTTCAGCTGCAACATAGACTCTACCGGGGCGTAAGAATGTTGCACTACGCTTCGCTTCCATGAGTTCCAGCCCGCCCCACATTCTGGTTGTCGACGACGATCCGTCGATGCGCGAACTGATGGCCGAGTACCTCGCCGAGAACGATCTTCGCGTCACGACGGCAGCCACCGGCGTCGAGATGACGCGCGCCTTGCAGGAGCGCGTCATCGACCTCGTGATGCTCGACCTTCGGCTGAGCGGCGAAGACGGCATGCAGCTCGCGCGCCGGCTGCGCGAAACCAGCGAGGTGCCGGTGATCATCGTGACCGGCAAACGCGACGAGGCCGACCGTGTGATGGGCCTGGAGATCGCGGCGGACGACTATGTCACCAAGCCCTTCAGCAACCGCGAACTGCTGGCCCGCATCCGCGCGGTGCTGCGCCGCTACCAGACGCGGCGCGAGGTCGCCGCCCCGGCGCGCGACACCCAACGCCGGGCGTACCGATTCGTCGGCTGGGAACTCAATGTGCTGGTGCGCCGCCTGACCGCACCCGATGGCCAACGGGTCGAGCTGAGCAACGGCGAGTTCAACCTTCTGCTGGCGCTGTGCGAGGCGCCCCAGCGCGTCCTGTCGCGGGACCAGTTGCTCGAGCTGTCCCGACTCCACGGCGCCGAGGTGTACGACCGATCGATCGACGTTCAGATCCTCCGACTGCGCCGCAAGATCGAGGTCGACGCCAGGGCACCGAAGTTGATCCGCACCGAACGTGGCGCGGGCTATCTCTTCGATGCACCGGTCGAGGTGTTGAACTAGGGCTCACTGTCCGGCGGCCGTGGCATGCGTATGGGCCAGCCAAGCGGTCCGGGCGTACCGGTCCTGGGCACGTTCACGCGCAAGCGACGTGTCGTCGCCTTCGCCGGCGGGAATCAACTCCCCGGCATCACGGGCCTGCCGCGTGGCCGCCTTCACGTCGGCGCGCGTCAGCGAAGAGCCCGTGTTGAATTCCGATCGCGCGAAGAACTCATCTTCGCCGTCGCCGGCGGGAATGAGCTGGCCGGCGGCGCGGGCCTCGAGCACCTCCCGGCGGACCTGACCGCGGGTCAGTGCCGAGGGCGTCGACGGTTCGGCACGCGAGTAATCCGCGGCTTCACCGGCGGGAAGCAGGTCGCCGGCAGCACGCGCGGCGAGGACGGACTGCTTGACTTCGGCGCGCGACAGCGGCGCGCCGCTGTCGGGCTGACCGGCCAGCGCGGCGCTGGTGGCGAGTGCGATGGCAGAGAAGGTGAACCATTGTTTGACTTGCATGACGATGTCCTTCGGATAGAGGGTTGGCGACCGATTGATCGCTGCCTCTACTGTCGATCGATGGCGTTGCGCCTAAATTTCACAGGCTCCGCGCCGGATGCGGATGAAGGAAACTCGATTGCGGATGAAACACGGCGCACGACGGCCGCCGGTCAGTCGGCCAGCGCGGTCGGTCTGTCGCTGCGAACAGCCAGCTCGATGGAACCGGTCGCGGCAATGCGCCGATCCTCCAGCAGCAAGGCGCTCATCGCGTCGACTGCCAGCGGGCGACTGAAGTAGTAACCCTGCACGCTGTCGCACTGGAGCTCGGCCATGAAACGCAGCTGCTGCTCGGTCTCGACGCCTTCGGCGATGGTCTTCATGTTGAGCGACCGGGCCATCGCGATGATGGCGCGCGTGATCGATGCCGCCTCGGCGCTGCTGGTGACGTCGAAGGTGAAGGACTGATCGATCTTGATCACGTCGATCGGGAAGCGCCTCAAGTGGCTCAGACTCGAATAGCCGGTCCCGAAATCATCCAGCGCCAGCACGACGCCGATCGACCTCAGTTCGCGCAGCATGCGCAGCACCGCCTCGGTGTCGAGCATCAGCGCGCTCTCGGTCAGTTCGAGTTCCAGAAACTCGCCGGCCAGACCACATTCGCGAAGAACGCGACGCACCATCTGCGCCACATCGTGTCCCTGGAGCTGGCGCGCCGACAGGTTCACCGCCACGCACAAGCCGGCATGCCCGGCTTCGTGCCAGGCCTTGAGCTGCGTGCACGCGGTGCGCAGCACCCATTCTCCGATCGGCACGATCAGTCCCGTTTCCTCGGCCAGCGGAATGAAGCGCGCGGGCGACACCATTCCGAGCTCGGGATGGCGCCAGCGGATCAGCGCTTCCATCGCGTTCATCCGACCGGTCCGCAAGTCGACCTGCGGCTGGTAGTGCAGCTCGAACTGCTGCTCCTCCACGGCCTGTCGCAACGCGGTCTGCAGCTCCAGATGCTGCCGGGCCTGCAGGCCCATGTCGTCGGTGTAGCACCGGTAGTCGTTGCCGCCCAGCTTCTTGGCGCGGTACATCGCGACGTCGGCGTGCTTGAGCAGCATCTCGCCGCTGCTGCCGTCTCCCGGATAGACGCTGACACCGATGCTCGCACTCAGCGGCAGCGTGCGACCATCGACCAGCAGCGGCAGCGACAGTGCACCGAGGATCTTCCGTGCGACCTTGACGGCGTCTTCCGCCTGCTCCAGATCGAGCACCATCACCACGAACTCATCGCCGCCCAGGCGAGCCACCGTATCGCCTTCGCGCACGGTCGCCGACAGGCGCGCCGCCACCGCGATCAGCAGTGCATCGCCGACCGAGTGACCGAAGCTGTCGTTGACAAACTTGAAACCGTCCAGATCCACGAACAGCAGCGCCATCGCGCGGCCGCTCCGGCGCGCCTGCGCCAGGGCCTGCGTCATGCGATCGCCGAGCAACGCGCGGTTCGGCAAGCCCGTCAATTCGTCGTGGTGCGCCATGTGGCCGATGCGTTCCTCCGAGCGCCGGCGTTCGATCGCGATGCCGGCAATGCGGGTCGCGAGATCGATCATGCGCGTGTCGCTCGATGTCGGCACCCGCACCGACGCCGAGTACATCGCGAAGGTTCCGAGCACCGTGCCTTCATGCGTGAGGATCGGTGACGACCAGCACGACCGCAGCCCATGAAGCGCGGCCAGTTCCTGGTAACCCGCCCACAGCGGATCGGTCTGGATGTCGGCCACGATGACCGGCTCTCGCCGATGGGCCGCGGTGCCGCAAGATCCCACGTGCGGCCCGATCTGCACACCGTCGATCGCCTGCACGTACGCCGCCGGCAGGTTCGGTCCGGCACCGTGCCGCAGGTGTTGTCCATCGTCGTCGAGCAACAGGATGGACCCCTTGATGCCGTCCAGCTGTGACTCGATCAGGCGCGTCAGCCGCTCGAGAATGTCGGTCAACGGCGCACCGGTGGCGATCATCTCCAGCACGCGCCCCTGTTCGACGAGATGCTCCTTGGTGAGGCTCAGTTCGGTGGTTCGCAGCTCGAGCTGCAAACGATCGACCAGAAAGCGGTCGACGGCGCGGGCCATGTCGCCGATCTCGTCGCGTCCTTGTCCGAGCACCGCGAGCGGCACTGCGGCGGCGGCCTGTTGCTGCAGGTGGTGGCTGACGTGCTGCAGCCTGCGCAGCACGTGGCGCCCGAGAAAGACATGTGCTACCAGCCACGCGCACAGCAGGCTGCTGGCCAGCAACAGCACCACCCAGCGCTGGTGCTGGCGCGAGGTGTCGACGAGTTGCCGCACGGCCATACGGTACTCGCCGTCGAAGGAAGCGGACTGCAGGCGCGCCGCGGCCACCATGGTTTCGGCCTGCTGCTCCAGCACGTCGTGAAACTCGGCCAGTCCTTCGCGTTCGTTGATCAGCTTCAGGCGCGCCGAGAACGGATCACGCCCGTCCGGGTTGGTCACGTTCGCCGATTGCGCGCGCAGCGCTTCCAGGTCGCGGCGAACACCTTCCGGCAACCCAAGCACCGTGGGCGCGCGGCGCTCGAACTGATTTCTCAGCAGCTCGACGACGACGGCGCTGTCCGCGCCCTGAAGGCGGTAGAGCAACAGGACCAGCGACGATGCGCCTTTGCCCGGGCTCGCCTGCAGTCCGGCCGTGCGGTCCTCGAGCAATTGCGCGAATGCCTGGTCGCTTCGCAGCGCGTTCTCGCGCAATTGCGCCACGACGTTGGCGGTGTTGCGAAACCGCTGGTTGGCCTCGGTCAATTCGAGCACCGCCGTGGCGTCGCCGGCGTTCGCCAGGCCTGCCACCACCCGATCCAACGCGGTCGTCTGCTGAACGATGGCGGCATAGCTGGTGAGCACCGTCGGCAACGATCGCGTGGTCAGCAACCGGTCGGTTTCGCGCTCGATCAGCAAGGTGCGCTGCACCACATCCTGAGCGTCCTGCATGCGGACCAGCCGCTCCTGCGTCAGTTGCTGGGTGGCGCTGCTCGACGTGCGCAGCGCATAGAGCGCGGCCACACCACCGGCCAGGATCAGGATCGACAAACCCGTCAGCGCGAGCGTGAACTGTCCGCGCAGCGAGCGAGGCAGGTGCGCAGGCGGCGAGGGAATCGGCCACTTCGGCAGTCGCCAATGGCGCAGGATCGACGTCATGGCAGGTTCGGCTTCAGCGTGGCCCGATGCGCCGGTCGATGTCTCCGCAGCGCTGGTCGGGGTCGTACGGCAGGCGTGCGCCGCTGTCGAAGGCGATGGCGGCGCTCGGGCTCATGCGGTGGTCTGTTTCAAACGCTCGGGTGTCGGCACGGACCACCCCACGGGAGAATCCTCGTCGAGTGCCATGACGCTGATGGGTTGTCGGCCGGTGGACGTGTGCGCTTGAGCAGAAGAAGGCAGCGGGCGAGCAAAGCCGCAGGGAGCGGGAACATTCCACAGCGCAGCCTCATCGCCGCGGCGGGATCGCGTGGGCGGCTCTCGGGTTCCATCCGGTTGCCGATCTCGGCGAATAGGTGTATGACTGCTAGCCAGTGCTTCATGAAACGTGTGATCAGCACAAGGAGGCGGCCATGCGCAGACGCATTTATTGGCTGTTGCCCGATCTGGCGAGCGCCAGACGGACGATGGACGACTTGTTGCTCGCCCGGATCTCCGAGCCCCATATCCACTTCGTCGCGCGCGAAGACGCGGACATGTCCGGGCTGCATCCGGCCAACGTGCTGCAAACCTCGGACGTGGTGCGTTCGGCCCAGGCCGGCCTCGTCATTGGCGGCGCCGTCGGTGCCGTGCTGGGCGTGATCGCGGCGCTGTTCTTCCCCATCATCGGCGACACGCACGAGTGGGGCATGATCGCCGTGCTGGCGCTCGTGGGCGCGGGCTTCGGGGCGTGGTCATCGAGCATGATCGGCATTTCCGCACCCAACAACCGGCTCAAGCGTTTTGAGCCCGCCATCGAGCAGGGGCAGATTCTTTTGATGGTCGACGTGCCGCATTCGCGCGTCGATGACATCGAGGCTCGCTTGCAAGCCTTGCATCCGGAAGCTCATCTGGAGGGCGTGGAGCCGAACATCCCGGCGTTCCCTTAGGCCGGGGCCGTTCGACGGCGCCTCTCGCCTGGAGGTGACCATGGAACTTCAATTGCATCTGCATCGCTGGGAGCGACACGACCCCGACTGGTCGGCAGCCGCGGTGTCCGGATTTGCCGCCGGCGCGGTACTGATGGTGTTGGAGCTACTCTGGGCCACCGTCGAGAGCAGCACAGGCCCGTGGCGCATCTCGCAGCTGGTCGCCGCCCTCGTGCTGGGGTCCGACACGCTGCGATCGCCGGCCTACGACTTCAGCACGCTCGTCGTCGCTGTTGCGCTCGCCACCCACTACGTGCTGGGCACGGTGTTCGGCATGCTCCTGGGTTTCATCAGCGCCGGATTTCGCTACGACACGAGCCCGGGCGTGCTGGCGATCGTCGGTGTCGTGTTCGGCGCGCTGCTCTACCTGTTCAGCTTTCACGGCGCAACGCAAGTGTTCGGGTGGCTGGTGGAACTGCGCGGCTGGACCACGTTGATCGCTCATCTGATCTTCGGCGTCACGGCATCGCTCCTGTACTGGAAATTGGCACGGCGCCGTCCGGGCCGGCAGCGCAGCACCTGACGGCACGGACTCCCAGCCCCTGCGGGAACGATCACCATGGCCATCGCTCTCGTGCTGCTGGTGATCGTCGTCGGGTCGGTGCTGTTCCACCTCGTCACCCCGTGGTGGACGACGCCGCTGGCCTCCAACTGGAAACAGATGGACGACACGCTGACCATCACCCTGGCTGTCACGGGCTTCTTCTTCGTCGTCATCAACTTGTTCGTCGTCTACACGGTCTGGCGCTATCGTCACCGCGAAGGTCAACGTGCCGCTTATGAGCCCGAGAGCAAGCGGCTCGAGCGTTGGCTGATCGGCCTCACCACCGTGGGCATCATCGGGCTGCTGGCGCCGGGCCTGGCGGTCTACGCCGACTACGTGCGCCCACCCGCTGATGCACTGCAGCTCGAAATTGTCGGCCAGCAGTGGCAGTGGCGGTATCGCCTGCCCGGCGCAAGCGGCAAGCTGGGTGGCAGCGACGCCCGCTTCGTCAGTGCCGTCAACCCGCTCGGGCTCGATCCGGCCGACCCCGCCGGGCAGGACAACATCGTCATTCTGGGCAACGAAGTGCATTTGCCGCTCGGCCGCCCGATCAAGGTGCTGCTGCGCTCGCACGACGTGCTGCACGACTTCTTTGTGCCACCGTTTCGCGCCCGCATGAACATCGTGCCGGGGCAGGTGAGCACGTTCTGGTTCACGCCGACCCAGCCGGGCCGCTACGAATCGCTGTGCGCGCAGTTGTGCGGTGTCGGTCATCCCAACATGCGCGGCTTCGTCGTGGTCGAGGACGAAGCCACTTTCCAAGCCTGGCTGAAACAGCAGCCGACCTTCGCGACGACGCTGGCCGCCGTCGCCGCTCCGTCGACCGGGGCACGTGCCGGGGCCGACGCCCTGGCCGAACAGGGCCGCTCGCTCGCCCAGACCAAGGGCTGCGTGGCTTGCCACACGGTCGACGGCAGCCCTGGCGTGGGGCCGACCTGGAAGGGGCTGTTCGGCAAGACCGAGACCATGGCCGACGGGTCCACCGCGCTGGTCGACGATGCCTACGTGAAGGCCTTCATCCGCAACCCGCAGGCGCGCGCCGTGAAGGGCTACGCGCAAATCATGCCGAAGATCGACTTGACCGACGATGAGCTGGCGGCGCTGACGTCCTACATCCGATCGAACGGCAGCGCGTCGATCGACAAGGCGCAGCGCTGAAACCCGCGAGGACCTCCCATGATCTACGCCGACGCCGACTCGCAACACCACGCGCCGCAGACCTTCATCACGAAGTACGTCTGGAGCCAGGATCACAAGGTGATCGCGGTCCAGTATGCGAGCACAGCGATCCTGGTCGGGCTGGTCGGGCTCGTGCTGTCCAACCTGATGCGGCTGCAGATCGGCTTCCCGGGTGTGTTCGCCTTCATCAACGCCGAGCGCTACTACCAGTTCGTCACGATGCACGGGATGATCATGGTGATCTACCTGCTCACGGCGCTGTTCCTCGGCGGCTTCGGCAACTACCTGATCCCGTTGATGGTCGGCGCGCGCGACATGGTGTTCCCGTACATGAACATGCTGAGCTTCTGGGTCTACCTGCTGTCGGTGATCGTGCTGATGGCGAGTTTCTTCGTGCCCGGTGGCCCCACCGGCGCGGGCTGGACGCTGTACCCGCCGGCGGCGATCCTGCCTGGCTCGCCAGGCTTCGAGTGGGGCATCATCCTGATGCTGGTGTCGCTGCTGATCTTCATCGTCGCGACGACGATGGGCGGGCTCAACTACGTTACAACGGTGCTGCAGGCCCGCTGCGAAGGCATGACCCTGTTGCGCATGCCGCTGTCCGTGTGGGGCATCTTCGTCGCCACCATTCTCGCGCTGCTGGCGTTCCCGGCGCTGTTCGTCAGCGGCGTGATGATGCTGCTCGACAAGACCCTGCACACGAGCTTCTTCATGCCGGCCGTGGTCTCGCTCGGCCAGGTCACGAACTACAAGGGCGGTAGCCCGCTGCTGTTCCAGCACCTGTTCTGGTTCTTCGGCCACCCCGAGGTCTACATCGTCGCGCTGCCGGCCTTCGGCATCGTCTCCGACCTGATCAGCGTGCATGCGCGCAAGGCGATCTTCGGCTACCGCACGATGGTCTGGGCGATCGTCGTCATCGGGGGCTTGAGCTTCGTGGTCTGGGCGCACCACATGTTCGTCAGCGGCATGAACCCGTGGTTCGGTTTCTTCTTCGCGACCAGCACGCTGATCATCGCCGTGCCCACCGCGATCAAGGTCTACAACTGGGTCCTGACCTTGTGGCGCGGCGATATACACCTGACCGTGCCGATGCTGTTCACGCTCGCCTTCATCCTCACGTTCCTGAGCGGCGGGTTGACCGGGCTGTTTCTCGGCAATGTCAGCGTCGACATCCCGCTGTCGGGCACGTATTTCGTCGTCGCGCACTTCCACATGGTGATGGGCGTGGCGCCGCTGCTGGTCGTGTTCGGTGGCATCTACCACTGGTTCCCGAAGGTCACCGGCCGCATGCTCGACGACCGGCTCGGCCAGTTCCACTTCTGGGTCACGTTCATCGGCACCTACCTGATCTATTTCCCGATGCACTACCTCGGCGTGCTCGGCATGCCGCGGCGCTACTACAACTACGAGCACTACCAGTTCATCCCGGCGTCGGCGTACACGCTCAACGCCTTCATCACGGTGGTCGCGCTGACCGTCGGCGTCGCGCAGCTCGTGTATGTCTACAACCTGGTCTGGAGCACGTTCCGGGGTCAAAAGGCCGACGCCAACCCCTGGCGTGCCGCCTCGCTGGAGTGGGCCACGCCGAACACCCCGCCGGTGCACGGCAATTGGGGCGCACGGCTGCCGGTCGTCTATCGCTGGGCGTACGCGTACAGCGTGCCAGGCGCCCCGAAGGACTTCATCGCGCAGGATGCGCCGCCCGAGGCCGGCGGCCAGGAACCCGAGCCCTATGAGCGGCCGAAGGAGGCACCGGCATGAACGCAGCAGTCTTGATGCCGGGTGCGACCGGCAGCGCGGCGGCGTCGCGCGCGCTGGACACCGGCCTGTGGGTGTTCATCGGCGTGGCGAGCACCTTGTTCGGGCTCTTCCTGACCGCCTACGTGATGCGGATGGACGGCGCCGACTGGTCGACGATCGCCCTGCCGCCCCAGCTCTGGCTGAGCAGCGGCCTGCTGCTGGGCGGCAGCGTGCTGTTGCAGCGCGCCAGCGCAGCAGCCAAAGGCGCGCGCTGGCCGGCCGTCCAGACCCTGCTGCTGGCCGGCGGTGCGTGCGCGATGGCGTTCATCGGAGTGCAACTCTGGGCCTGGCAGTCGCTGCTGGCCGCGCGTGTGATGCTGGCCAGCAACCCGGCCGCCAGCTTCTTCTATGTGCTGACAGCGCTGCACGGGCTGCACGTGCTCGGCGGCCTGATCGCCTGGGCCGCAACGATGCCCATGGTCTCGCAACCGTCCGACCCGGCCGGCGTGGCCCGGCGCGTGGCCCTGTGCGCGCGCTACTGGCACTTCCTGCTTGCGGTGTGGGTGGTGCTTTTCGCCGCATTGGGCTGGTTGACACCGGACGTGGTTCGGTTCATCTGCGGCCGGGGCTGAGGAGGAGGAGTCGCGATGAGTGCCGTGCCTGCGTCCCACGACCTCGCGCTGTCGCCCCCGGTCGGCTGGCGCGGGCTGATCTCCGACTGGTCGTCCGATCGCGAGGCCTTCCATATCGCCTGGGGCAAGGCGATGATGTGGATCTTCCTGCTCAGCGACACCTTCATCTTCGGCTCGTTCCTCACCGGCTACATGACGGTGCGCGCCTCGACCACCGTGCCGTGGCCCAATCCGAGCGAGGTCTTCGCGCTGCACGTCGGCGGCACCGACGTGCCGCTGCTGCTGATCGCGATCATGACCTTCGTGCTCATCAGCAGCAGTGGCACGATGGCGATGGCGGTCAACTGCGCGTACCGGCGCGACCGCATCAACGCGGCCGCGCTGATGTTCGTCACCGCCGGCTTCGGCGAGATGTTCGTCGGCATGCAGGCTTTTGAGTGGACCAAGCTGATCCTCGAAGGCGTGCGGCCCTGGGGCAACCCGATGGGCGCAGCGCAGTTCGGCTCGACCTTCTTCATGATCACCGGCTTCCACGGCCTGCACGTCACGGCCGGCGTGATCTACCTGATCGTCGTCGCAGTGCGCCTGCTGCGCGGCAAGTATGAAGGTGGCGGCGGCAACTACCAGATCGTCGAGATCGCCGGCCTGTACTGGCACTTCGTGGACCTGGTCTGGGTCTTCATCTTCGCGCTGTTCTATCTGTGGTGAGGTGTGCAATGACGACTGGAACGGGACAACAGCATCCGATCGGCTTGTACCTCAAGATCTGGGGGCTGCTGTTCGTGCTCAGCACGCTGTCTTACGGCGTCGACTACTTCCACATCCAGGGTTTTCTGCGATGGGGCCTGATCCTGGTCTTCATGCTGCTGAAGGCCGGGCTGATCGTCGCGGTCTTCATGCACCTGGCCTGGGAGCGGCTGGCGCTGATCTGCGCGATCCTGCTGCCGCCTTTGGGCCTGCTGGTGCTGGTCGGGCTGATGGCGGCCGAGGCCGACTACACCTACCTGACGCGGCTGTTCTTTTTCCGCTGAGGCTGCGAGCGAGGGTCGCGCCATCGACACGATCGCCCCACTCGCCGCCGCCCGCGCCCCTTGGCGGGTCTACCTCGAGCTGACCAAGCCGCGCGTCGTCGCGTTGATGATGTTCACCGTCATCGTCGGCATGCTGCTGTCGACGCGCGGGGAGTTGCCGTGGCGCGCCGTGGTCTTCGGTTCGCTGGGCATTGCGTTCGTGGCCGGTGCCGCGGCCGCCATCAACCACCTCGTCGACCGGCGCATCGACGCGATCATGACGCGCACCCGCGGTCGACCGCTGCCGCGTGGAACGTTGCGCGGCGCACAGGTCGTCGTGTTCGCCGCAACGCTGGGCGGGGTCGGCATGTGGCTGCTGCTGGTCTTCACGAACGGGCTGTGCGCGGTGTTGACCTTCGCATCGCTGGTCGGCTACGCCGTGGTCTACAGCATGTTCCTGAAGCGGTCCACGCCACAGAACATCGTCATCGGCGGCGCGGCGGGTGCGGCGCCGCCGCTGCTCGGCTGGGTCGCGGTGACCGGGCAGCTCGACCCGGGCGCGTTGCTGCTGTTCCTGATCATCCTGGTCTGGACACCGCCGCACTTCTGGGCGCTGGCAATCCACCGCCGCGATGACTACGCACGGGCCGCGGTCCCGATGCTGCCCGTCACCCACGGCGTCGCCTTCACGTCGCAGCGCATCCTGCAGTACACCGTGGTCCTGCTGCTGATCACGGCAGTGCCGTTCGCGATCGGCATGAGCGGCGTTCCGTACTTCGCCGGCGCGATGCTGCTCGGCGGGCGCTTCGTCTGGTTCGCGTGGCGCCTGCGCCGCGACGTGCGCCTGGCCATGCCGACGTTCCGCTATTCGATCATCTACCTGTTCGGCTTGTTCGCGCTGCTGTTGGCCGACCACTACCTGGCGGCCTTGGCGCATGCCTCGGCCTTCTGGTCGTCGCTGGCTGGCGCGTTCGGATCGATCGGCTGAAGCGCGCCTCACGCGGGGGAAAGATCCGCCGCGGTGACGACCCGGTTGCGGCCAGCCTGCTTGGCCCGGTACAGCGCCACATCGGCGCGGCGAATGACCTCGTCTGCGTCCTCTGAACGCACCTGGACTTCAGCGACACCGATGCTGACCGTGACGCGGGGCTTGCCGGTGGCGGCGATCTGCGTCGCCATTCTTTCGGCCAGCGCATGCGCTTCGGCCACGCCGATGCGGGGCAGGAGCACGCAGAACTCCTCGCCACCCCAGCGCGCGACGACATCGCCGATACGCAAGCCATCACGCAGGTTCTGTGCGACGCGATTCAATACCTTGTCGCCCTCGGCATGGCCGTGCTGGTCATTGATGGCCTTGAAATGGTCGATGTCCACCATCAGCACGACGTACCCATGACCGCCTTGCTGCGCGCGCGAGTGCACTTCGGCCAAGTGCTGCATCAGCCCGCGGCGATTCGCGGTGCCGGTGAGCGCATCGGTCTGTGCCTGCGTCCTAAGGTGTTCCAGAACGCGCCCCAGAACGAGCCGGATCTGCGCGAGGTTGATCAACCCGCCCACGAACAGAACCAGGATGGCCAGCGGGACATTCAGGTGCCCAGGCGCGTCGATCGAGATCTTCGTCGTGGTGTCGATGCTCAACGCTTGCAGCGCTCGAGCGAGCAGCGCGAGCGCAAGCAAACCGTACCCGCTCGCGACGATCACGGCGAACGTCGGCGTCTCGCGGCGGCCGCGCCACCAGATCAGATGCACCGTCGCCAAGAGCATCACGCCGACACCCACGCACACCGCGGCGACACGCCAACCGTGGCCATTGACCTGGGTGAAACTGAGTGTGATCGTCAAGGCGGTGAACGCCAACAATGCGAGGTAGCCGCGGTCGCTCGGTCGTTGGCCCCAGTACAGCGCCATGCCGCGGTGCTGGACCGCGATCGCCGCCACGATCAGCAGGTTGCCCAGGTTGCGTGGCGGGCTTCCCGATGGCCAAGCCGGCACGTACAGCATCAGGCCGACCGCCAGCAGCAGCCAGAACGCGGCGAATTGGCCTTCTGTGTCCCGCCAGCGCTGGGTCAGGCGGGCGGTCATGGTCCAGCCCAGTGCATGCACCAGGAACTGCACCGCCACGAGCGCTATCAGCAACGGTTGATCACTCATGAATCAAGACAGGGAAAGCCAAGCATTGCCCGCGGCAACGTAGCAGAGGTTGTACCAGGCATGCACGAACATCGCCGGCAGCAGCGACGGATACAGCTGCTTGAGTCGCCCGAACACCAGCGACGGGAAGAAGATGCTGGCGGCCAGCCAGGGCGGACTGACGAGCAGATGAGCCGCGGCGAAGAGAATGCTCGTCAGCACGTTGCCGACGCTCACGCCACGCAGTATGTCAAGCCGGCCGAACGTGGTTCGGTCCAGCACGCTCTGGACGCCGCCTCGAAAGACCAGTTCTTCCAGCACCGGTGCCAGAAGCAGCGTGTTGACCAGCGTCGTCCAGTCGACACTCAGGTGCGGAACGTCGAGTGCGCCGAGACGCGACGCGATGTGCAACGCCGAACTGACCAGCGGTCCGACGAGCAGAGCGAGGATCAGGAATCTGTGTCGATCAAAATCGGCGAGACGACGACGACTCACCGAGCGCGCCTGCTCGCTAGAAGCGGTAACGCGCGCCGATCGCAACCGACACCCCTTCGGTCTGCCCTCGAATACGGTCGTTCATGCCGACGACGTAGAAGTCGGTGACGCTGTCGTAGGCATACAGGTAGGCCGCGCTGATCGAGGTGTGCTTTCGATCCACCGCCGGGCCCGTGGCTTTCGTGAACCCGGCCTGAAATTGAAGCGTGCCGGGCCCGAGCGGCACACTGGCACCGCCCGAATAGATGTTGCTGCGCACATCCAGCCCTTTGTCGTCGGTGTGCGTGTAGAGACCGAACACGCGTGCCCATCCGAAATTGTAGGTGGCGCCGAGTTGCCAGGTCTGCTCCTCGGTGGGATCGTTGATGCCGTCGTTCAGATGCACGCGCTGCATCGACAGCGCCGCTGCAAAAAGACCGCGCGAGACGACGATGTTTGCGGCGGCGAGGTCGCTGCGCTGGTCGGTGGGGCCGAGCGCGTACATCACGCTGCCGGTCACGCCTTCCCAGTTCGGCGACACGTAGCCGGCCGCGCGGTTCCAGTAGAAGTCGCGTTGCACGCCTTCGAGGTTGCCGCTGACGAATATGTGGCGGATCGCGGGCGAGAACGCCACCGAGTTGCCCAACGCATTGAAGCGCACGGTCGTGTCGAACAGAAGCGTCTGCAGACGACCCACGCTGAGCGTCCCGTAGTCGCTCGCGAGCGAAGCGAAGGCCTTTCGCGAGAGCGCCGGGTCGTTGTCGCTGCGGCCGGTCTTGAAATCCTGAAAACGCACGAAGGTCTCGAGCGTGATGCCCGGCTTCCAGCCGCCGTCGAAGCCGTAGCTCGCGTTGACGCCGACGAAGCTCGCACTGAGCGAATTGCTGTTGAAGCGGTGCACCGCCTCGAAGCCGCTCGGTTCGAAGCGGCCGTACGAGAAGTCGGCGACGCCGTAGAGCGAATAGTCGGCCTGTGCATGGGCGGCAAGCGCTGCCGTCGCCAGCAGGGCCCCGAGTGCGCCACGCACGAACATCTTCTTGCCGATCATAGACGCGTCCTTCGGGTGGCAAGGTCAATGCGACGGTTTATCCGCCGGCGCAGCCAGAGAATTCCGGCCGCCAGAAGCAGGAGCCCACTCAAGGTCGGATCGACGAGCGTGTTGCCGCGTGCAAGCGTGCAACCGCCGCCCGAAACGCTGGCCGCGTCCTGTGCATCGCCTGACAACGCCAACTCGGTCGGCGTGCTGGAAGCATCGGTAGCGATACGCAGCGTCCCCTGACTGGGCCCGGTGGTCGTCGGTTCGAACGTGACCGTGGCCTTGCAACTGCTCCCGGGTGCCAGCGTGAACGGAGGCGCAGTGCAGGTCAGCATCTGCACCTTGAACGGCCCAACCACCTCCACGCTGGTCACCTTGAGCGGGAAGCTGCCGGCGTTGGAGAGAGTGGCTTCGAGCGGCGTCGACTGAGCGCCGACCCTCACTGTGCCAAACGCCGGCAGCGATGAGACGGAAAGCGAGCCGGGCGACGCCGACCCCGTCCCGGTGCCCTGCAACGCAAGAGCGCCGGGACCATTCCCGTCGCTGACGACCTGTGCGTTTGCGGTCTTCGGGCCCGCACCACCGGGCGAAAACCTGATCGTCACGTCGCACCACTTGCCTTCGGCGAGGTACTGCCCGGCACTGCATCCCGAAGGCACCACCTCGAAGTTGACACCGTCGATCCCAACGATGTTGAGGAGGCTGAGTCGAGCACTCCCCGGCCCGGCGTTGTTCAGAACGGCATGTCGCTCGACGGGGTTACCAGCCGCGGTGTTCCCGAAATCGAGCCCGCCGATCACGGCGTTGCCGGCGTCGCGCCAGCTGAGCACTGGTGCATGGTCGGTACCCTGTCCCGTGAGATTCACCGCGAAACTCGCGTACGGGTCGGCCGGTGCGGCATCGGCCGCGCGACTCTGGATCGTGAAACTACTGGCGTAGGTCTGCAGCAGCGTCGGCACGAACGCCACCGAGATCGTGCAAGTCGACGCGCCGAACGGCTGCAACGGCTGCGCACAGCCGGCGCCAGATGCCGTTGTGAAGCCAGGCGCAGCGTTCGCGTCCGGTAGCACAAGCGCGAGGTTGCCCAGAGTGCCACCGTTGGTTAGCGTTAGCGTGCGCGATGGATACGACACACCCGGGCGCTGGCTGGTGAAGTCGAGCAGCACGCCGGTGCTTTGCGTGACCGTTCCTTCCTTGACGACCAGGCGCGGCCCGTTGAAGCCGGTGCCTTCGAGCACGACGCGTGCCACACCGGCATCGGTGGTGGAGATCGACAGCACGGCGCAGCGTTTGCCGAGGCCGTTCGGATCGAAGCGCAAGGTCAGCGAACACGACGGAGGTGTGGCCCCCGTGTACGCGGCAAGCCCGCCGCCGCAACTGTTCGCTGCAACGCTGTACTCGCCGCTGTTCGTCGCGAGGGGAACTGACCCGCAACTGCCATCGCTCAATGTGGAGTCCGCAATTGTGAACGGGCTCGCAGCGAAGCTGAGCGATTGGCTGCCACGGTTCGACACGGTGAGCGGCAGATCCGCGCTGACGCTGCCATCGGCTTCGAGACTGGTCGACCCGAACCGCGACAACGCATCGACGGTGAGTACAGGCCCGGCATTGCCGCGCAGATGCACGGTCAGCACATCCGGACCGGAGCCCTGCACGTCGAGCTCAGCATTCAGCGGCGTCGTCACCGCGCCGGGCGCGAACGTGACGCCGACGTTGATCGTGCGCGGGCTCGTTGCCGTCGCGCCGCCGGGATCGACGGTGGCACAGTCGCTGCTCGGCGGCAATGTGTAAGGCGCATCGAGCGTGTAGTTCGTCTTGCCGTCCAGCGGCGGAGCGGAGCGGCGGCAAATCTGGATCGCGCTGCCGACGCGGTCCTTGATCGTGACGGTGCTGCTCGCAGTTGTACCGGGACCAGTGGTAGTGAACGACGCGGTGCCGCCGCTCGTGATCTCGAGCGGCGGCACCGCGGGCCCGCTGAGCGATATCAACCGGGTCGGCGGATTGCCGCCTTCGTTGTCGCTGAACGAAACCGCCAGCTGCGCGTTGCGACCGCCCGATGCACCAACTGGTGGCTTGAACGTGACGTTCAGCGTGCAGACCGACGGCGTGAAGATGGCGCTGCCACTGGAGGTCTCGACCGCGCCCGCGATTGTTCCGTTCGCGCTGACGCCAGGCGCCACGCCGCAGCCCGAGGCCTCGAACTCGCCGGAGTTCAGGCCGCTCGTGCTGACGCTGAAGTTGAGTGCCAGATAGCGGCTGTTGCGGATCTGCAGCGTCTGCGTCCGCGTATCGCCCGCAACGGTGTCGAGAAACGCCGGCAGCGACGATGGCATCACCGCGTCGCGAACGTCGATCAGGTACTGGCGGATCAGGTTCAGGTCGACGTTGTCGGCTGGGTCGGGGGTGAGGTTCGCCAGGGTCGTCATCTGCGCGACCCCGGCTCCGAGGAGTTTTGTTCGGAACGCGCCGGGCGTTGCGAGCCAGTCGACCGTGGTGGGCGCGGCCGGGTGATCGACGGCGGTGTTGACCCTGATCCGCTGTGTAAAGGCGCGAGGGTCCGTCGTCGAGCCTGCCGGCGATGCGCCGATCCATACCGGGCTGCCGTGACATGACGCGCAACTGTGGTCTTTCCAGTAGCCAGGCGTGTCGGCCGCGTACGCCAAACCGGGCAACCACGCAGCGGCCGTTGCGAGCGCCCACGCTGCGATCCCTCGCGTCAGCGCAACGTTGACCTGCATGGCTCCTCCCCTCTTATGCGCTGCCATCGGCTACACGCAGTCCACGACCCGGAACTCGACGCGCCGATCGAGCGCATCGCGCACGTCGTCGGTGCCCAACCCCACCAGCGCTTCGCGCGAGCCGACTCCGGCGGCGCTCAGCTTCGCGGCGAGTGCACGGTTGTCGCGCTCGAGCATGCGCTGCACGGCCTCCGCTCGTTGTCGCGACAGCGTTTCGTTGCCGCGCGCACTGCCCGTGCGGCTGGTGTGGCCGATGACACGCACACACGAGGCGGAACTGCCGGCCTTCTGCGCGAGCGACGCGATCCACATCTGGTACTGCTGGGGCAGGTCGCCAGCGGCGCTGAATTGCGTCTTGCCCGGCTGGAACAGCAGCTTCACCGGCAATCGCTTCAATTCCAGTCCGGACTCGACGAGCTTCCCGAATGCATCGCGCGCCGCGTCGCGCTGGCCGAGCTGCCAGCTCGTGATGTACAGGCCGTTGAGCACACGCAGGTCGCCGGGGTCGGCGAGCGGCTCGGCCTCTTTGTAGAGCTTGTTCGCGAGCGGCACCTTGCCGCCGTCGTAGGCGAGGATGGCCTCGTTCACGACCGCCGCACCGGGCAGCCGCGCCAGATAGTCGGGGTCGGCCGGGTCGCCGATCTTCGTGTTGATCTGGCAGGAGTTGATGTAGCCGAGAACCGTCTTGTCCTTGTGCCAGGTCGGGCTGTCCTGGTAGAACTTCAGTGGCTCCGGGTTCACCGAGTCGATGGTCGCGCGGTCGAGCTGCTTGGCGATCACCTTGCCGCTGCGCAGATCGATCAAGGTCAGCCAGACCCGGAACGCGTCGGGCACTGCGTCGATCGATCGCTCGACGGTGACCGGCGTCAAGGTGCCGATCAACAACAGCGGCTTTTGCGCGAGCGAATCGCGCGTCAGCGACTTGACCGACCACTGCGCATTGCGGCTCTTCGCGATCGATTCGAGTTGCTCTCCCATCTTGACGGTGCTGACGGTCTGAGCGCCGGTGTTCGCGTCGATGAGCGGGTCGATGACGATGATGCGCGACTCGTTGCCCAGGAGCGGGGCGGCCTGGGCGAACAGGCTCTGGCCGGCGCGTGCAATCGAATCCTCGAACTTGACCGGAGCGGGCGCGACGAAAACGTTGCTGGCAGGCGCGGGCGCAGACACGGGTGCAGGAGCCGCCACGCGCGCCGGCTGCGCGGCGGCGAACGCCGGCGCCGGGGCTGGGGCCGGACGCAGGGCGGGTGTCGTCGAAGGGACGGCAGCGGGGGTTGTTGTCGCGGCAGGGCCCGCCGGACTCGTGCATCCGGCCAGCATCGCCAGGGCGGCGAAGCTCAGGCGCCAGATCGGGCGCTGCAAGTGCGGTTTCATGCTGTCGATCCTTCCGATCCGAACGCTGTTCATCGCTTGGGATATGCCGGGTCCGGTGCCGGGGTGACACAGCCGAGGTACGTCGCCATCAGTGACGCGAGTTGGGGGTCGGCCTGTATTCGATCGGCCAGTCGGTCGCGCGAAATGAGCGCGTTCGGCATCGACGCATTGGTCGCAACGTCGGCCTGACCGCCGCAGAAGTGCGCGTTCGCCGTGCCGTTGTTCAGGACACCGGAGACGTTGCTGTCCCAGTCGAACTTGTTGTTCCGGATGTCGGAGCCCATCGCCGCGTGACACGTCCTGCAAACGCCGCCCACCACTTCCCGATAGAGCTTTGACGCGCCCGCGGCGCCATTGGCCTCGGCCTGGACCCAGGCATCCGGCACGTAGTTCTTGTTCAGTGTCGTTGACGTGCCGGGATACCAGCCATCGATCAACCGGGACGTTGACGGATTCGTGCTGTATTGGTCGGTCGCCTTCACCAGCATGTTCAGGTCATGGAATGCCTGGCTTTGTGCGGCCTCCGACAGCCCCGCGCCTGAACCGAAGAGGTAGTTGCCGGTGTCGAAGGGCAGGAAGCCGGAGCCAAGGAATGGCGAGGGCTTGCCATTCGTGGCAAAAAAGCGCCCGTTGTACTGCGCGCCGCCGTGGCAGGCCACGCAAGCGCCGGGCATGAACTTCTCGCCGCGCCCGTCGAGATTGATCGACGGCAGCAGCGAACCGTCAGGCCCGAAGGTCAGAAACTTGGTGAAGGGCAGACCGCCATTGACGCCCTGAACGGTGGACCACTCCATCGCGACACAGGCCACACGCTTCTGGTCGGACAGGCCGTCGTCGAGCACGCTGTCTACTTCCGGTTGAGAGGAGCCCTCCGGCCCTGGATGATTGCAGACGACGAACGCGATGTCGTCGGCGGCCGTCTGCGTCGCATACATGCGGCGCACCAGGTTCAGGTCCATTCGATTGATGTAGGTGGCCGAGACTTCCGTGTTGCCGCTGTCGTAGGGCTTGAACTTGTGTTGCCGTTTCCAATCGTCGAGCGTGATCGGGTCTTGCAGATTGCCTTGCGCATCGCAGCCCGCGGCCGCGCCGATCGACGTGTAGTACTGACAGGCGCTCAGCTTCGTGTCGTGGCCTTTGTAGGCGAGGAATTGCCGCCAGCCCGGCAGGCTGGTAGACGTGCCGGCCTCCGGCACGATCATCGCGCCACGCACATTGCCCTCGGGGCCGTTCGCCACCATTTTCACGACGACCGGGCGAGCATTCGGCACCTGATGCGTCAACTCGATCGGCACGTTGGCGACGTACCCCAACGGATCGGTTGACGCGGGCACCGCGAGCGTGGTGTTGTAGCCCTCGCACGTGACCTTCAGCTGGTATTGTCCCTGCGCGAGTACCGCGGCGTCGATCGCGTAGTCGCCGAAACGGTTCACACGCGTCGGCGGCGTCACGGCCGTGCCGTCGGGCTGCAGCAGCTGCACGCTGGCCGCGCTCTGCAGCCCGAAGAATTCGCTCTGCGCGCCGCAGACGCCGCCATCGCCCAGCGCCACGTGTCCGAACAACCGCAGGTTGCGCGCATCGGTCAACGGCGGCTTGATCGTGCGCACGCTGGCCGTGGGGTTCTTGTCGACGGTGAATGTGTAGGCAATACCGCCGACCCCGCAAGCGCCGAGTGGCGCGCCCGGCACGGTACTGCACTTGACCTCGTAGCTGCCTTCTTCCAGGTCGGGCAGGCTGAGTTCACCACTCAGATCGGTGCTGCCGCTGAACACGATGCCACCGCCCACACGCTCGACCTGAATCTCCACGTCGGGCAGGTAAACGATGCGTTCCGTGGCCTGCGCGCCCGCCACCGCAAAATTGAGAGCGTTGGACGACGAGAAGCGGAGCCGACCGGCACTCCAGATGTTGCTGCTGCTCGCCGGCGCAACGCGGCTGATCGGCGCACGAGGTGCAACCGTGGTACCCAGCGCATCGGTCGACACCGCGTACTGCTGCTCGACGTAGCCTCCCTTGCCATCGGACACGGTGACGTACGCAAAGTGCAGACCCGGCCCGTCGGGCATCGTCCACACCGTTTCGGGCGAGTTGCGGTTCTCGATGGTGCCGGCCGTCACCCGCCATTGATACTGCAGCGCGTCGCCGTCAGCGTCGCTCGCATCGACCTTGAGGTAGGTCTTGTTGGCGCCGCTGTCCTGACTGTTGCCAGTCCCTCCGCCGCCGCACGACACGAATGCAAGAGTGCATGAAAGGCCCAACGCGAGAAGGCCGAACCGGTTCCGTAGACGCTGCTCGAACATGGGCCTCCCTTTGACACCTACCCAGCCTCGCTTCCCAACGAGAAGCCGCACCGTTTGTCGAGGTACTCAAGGCACTGCCAATCTATGCAGCTTGATATTTGTCCAATGAATACGGGTAGTCAACCCCACACTTGCCCAGGGATCCCCCATATTTGAGGAGCCACGAAAGGACGGATCCGTCAGCGCGTCGCCTTGAAAATCGCCCAGGCGACCCAGCCGTAGAACAGCAGCGGCAGGATGGTTAGGCACCAATGATCGACCCTGAAGGCCAGCTCCTCGCGTCCGCGGACTTCCAGTCTCAGGCAGTACGCCGAGAGCAGCAGCGTCAAGAAGATGCACCCCAAGGCCACCATGTGCATTCGGTCGGCCACCGTCAGTGAGGCGGAATCAGGCACCGACGACGAGACGATGAAAGCGCTGGCGGCGACAGCGAAGAGCGCGCCAACGCCCATACCGAAGCGGGCGTCGAGATCCGAAGGCTTCACCATGAACGAGACGAAGGCCACTCCCGTGGCCAGGATCACCGTCGACAGCAGCTTGACCGCCGCGCCCCAGCCGACGCGGTCGAGATCCCACGAGATCACGTAGCGCGAGTATTCGCTTTGCGCGTCGGTGGGCAGTGAGGTGTCACCGTAGTTGGTGCGGTACAGCCTGCGCTGCACCTCGGACTCGAAGTTGGTGGCCATCCAGCCGGCCATTTCGATCTCGTCGCCCAGTCGAGAATTGGTCTTGTCGGCCACGAACGCCAGGTCCAGCGCCGTCAATCCGCTGTCCTCGATGCGGACCTGGGTGCGATGCCAATCGAAAGGAAAGTCTGTCAAGTTCCAGGTCTCGGCAATCGTGGCCGTGATGCGCGCCGAAGCGTAGCTGACGTCGCCGATCTTCTTCTCGACGACGCTGGTCTTGTTGTCGACGCGCCCGTTGATGATCTCGAAACTCTCGAGCGGCTTGTAGTCGGCCAATGCTCCCTGGGCCTTCCATCGGAACCAGATGTAGAAGTCGACGGTGTACCGGTTCTCGCGAAAGCTCACGTCCTGGATCTTGTTGACGTAGGTCCCGACGATCACTTCCGCAGGCTGGGCCTGAGCCGCGCCGCCCGAGAAAAAAGTGCTCACCAAGCACAACGCGCCCAGCAGCGCCCTCTTCAATATTTGCATCGCCAACCTCGACTTTCACCAAGCAATGAAGAATTCGACAAAGGGATCCAACGCTATCGGCACTTCAACAATTTGAGTCGCTCGAGGAGCTCAGGGCTGCTTTCCCCGAGGGAAAGCCGCTGAAGGATGCGGCCGCATTCGGCGCGGTTCGCAGCATCCGTCTGTGCGCGCTCAGGTTTTGCCGCATCCGAGCGCTGCGAGGCACGTGCCGGATATTGATCAGGCTGCGCCGCGCTTGTGTCCGGCGGCGTCACCTTCTTCGCCACGCGCTTGGGTGGCGCGTCGGGAGGCATCTCGGCAGGCGAGGTCGGCGCCACGGGAATCGGCTTCGCCGCTTCGGTGACGGCTTCCGACGGCACCTTGGGCGGGACCTCTGAAATCGATGGGGACGCGGACGGCGCACTCGCCACGGTCTCGGGCACAGCGGGCGTGTCTGCTACACCTTGCCTCGCTGCAGACTGAGGATCTGCTGCGATCGCACTGGTGCTTGCCGGCGCGGGGCGTGACGATTCGGCGCTCGGCTTGTGCAGCGCCCACCAGATCGCGGCGACCGCCGCGGCGGCACCCAACGCCGAAACGACGACCACTGTTCGCCGAGTGCGGGCTCCGTGCTGCGCTCCTGTTCGCACCGGTGGAACGGATGGCGCCACCGTCGTGGGCTGCCGAGTTGCCGTCGGAGGATCAACGGACACGTCCGGCAACTCGTGACGGGCAACGGTTGCTGGCCCCGATCTGTAGCCGGCGGGTCGGATCACGGTGGCTTCCGAATCCTGCCATTGCGTCGGCGGCGGTGGGGGCGCAGCGCCTTCACCCGTGAGCCCGAGTTCCTGCCGAAGCGCCTCTATCGTCTGCGTGCGTCGCTCCGGCAACACGACCAAGGCGCGGTCGATCGTCTGCAGGAATCTCATGCTGTAGCGGCCCGCCGCGCACTTGGCCAACGGGACAAACGAATCGCTCATCATCCGGCCGACCGACGCGGGCGGGGTGCTGCCGGTGATGGCCCAGTAGACCACCGCGGCCAGCGCATAGACGTCTGTCCATGGCCCCTGCTTCATGCCAGGGATCTCGGCGTACTGCTCCACGGGGGCGTAACCCGCCTTCAGGATCACCGTCAGCCCTTGCGTCATGTCGCCGATGACACGCCGGGCCGCACCAAAGTCCAGGAGCAGCGGCTTGCTGCTGCTGGCCAGCAGGATCACATTGTCGGGCGCGACATCGCGGTGGTAGCAGCGTTCGGCGTGGATCACCATCAGCGCCTCGGTGAGGGGCGCCAGCAGCGTCATCAGCCAGGCTTCGTTCGGCGGTTCAGGCATCGCGCGCACCGCGTCCTTCACCGTGACGCCCTGGTAGAAAGGCATGACCATGTAGGCCGTGCCGTGGGCTTCCCAGAAGCGATACACCTTGACGAGCGCGGGATGGTCGAACTGCGCCAGCAGCTTGGCCTCGTTGACGAAACTCTTCAGGCCCGCTTCGAACGTGTCGCGACAGCGCTGCGAGCGAGGCTGCACCTGCGTGGCGCCGATGCGCGTGGCCAGCGACGAGGGCATGTACTCCTTGAGCGCCACGGTTCGGTCGAGCGAATGATCCCTGGCGAGGTAGACGATGCTGAACCCGCCATCGCCGATGCGCCGGGTGATTTCGAACTCGCCCACACGCGCGCCAATGGGCAGCGACAGGCCGTCCTCGGCACTGTCGGACGGGCCCGCTTCGCCCGGCTGACGAGGCGAGGTGACACCCGGCGAGCCGGCTGGGGCCAGCGTTCTAGGCTGAATGAGGGTGCCTTCGTCGTCGTGCTGCTGACTCATCGCGATGGCGTGCTTTGCGGTTGACTGCGAGCATATTCTCGGCTGGCGGAAGTGATGCCAGGGCAGACGCCGCAGTTTGGGTTGGCTTGCTGTTCGCCGTCACCGCCAGCGCTTTCATCATCATCTCAGCATCAAGTCTCAGGCATCCCGGACCTTGCCGGAATAGAAGTCTCCGCCCAACTCTTTGGGCAGGAAAGCCTCGACGAAGTACTCGGTCACCGGTGCATCCGGAGGCACGGACGGGAACTTCTTTCGGAAGTTCTCCAGGTCGACCTCGTGCGAGAACCCGATGCCGCCATCCTTCGGTGTCGGCGGCCCCAGCTTGGCTTTCACGACCCTCGCCTTGGCGCCAGGAGCGGTGATACGGACCGTTGCCTCAGTGGCCGCGTCGATCGGGGTGTCGCCCACCGTCTGGACGGCCAGCTTCAACAGATCGGCGTCCTTGTCGAAACGATTGTTCAAGCGGCTCTCCAAGACCCACCTCGCCTCGACACCCTTCTCGACAAACGTGTGCGGCTTGCGTCCATCGGTGCTCGGCTTCTCCGGCGCCCCTTCGCGCAAGGCGGCCCAGGTCTGATTGCCAAGCGTGCCGTCCACCTGGAGCTCTTTCTCCTTCTGGAATTTGAGCACGGCCGCCAGCGTGGCGCTGCCGAAGTCTCCATCCTCCACCAGCTTGGTCTTCAGATGGAAGTTCAGCAGCAACTGCGCGTACTCCACCCAACCGTCCGGGCTCTTGTCGCCCTTCCTGAGCGTAGGCTGCTTCGCCTCGACCGGCGGCTCGAACGAGGGTTCCGGCCCGGGTGCCGGCGCTGGTGCGGGAGCTGGTGCGGGAGCCGGTGCGGGAGCCGGTGCAGGTGCAGGTGCAGGTGCTGGTGCAGGTGCTGGTGCTGGTGCTGGTGCTGGTGCAGGCCCATCGCCGCCACCGGATAGGGTGAAGACCACCGGCACGTTTTCGTCGCCCTGCCCGATTTGGTCGACCGACTTGAACGCTGTCGGTGGCGTCACGTCGGCCTCCGAGGTGTTCTTCTCCCCTTCGGGGTTGTCCCACTGGATCAGCCACACCGGGTCCTGCGGCGTCGTGCCCACCTGCCAGATGATGAAGCCCTTGCAGCCCTGCTCCTTCGCGTTCGGGGTTTCCACCGACGCGAAGGTGATCGCACCGCCAGGTGGCACCGTGGTTGGCACCGGGCTCATGAAGTTGCCACGCTCGTGCTTGGCGTCCAGGAAGGTCAGCGGCGCCTTGGTGTTGTTGGTCACCGTGATCTGGCAACTGGACCGGACCTCCGGGGCCGCCGGCTTGGGTTCGGGCTTGGGCTCCGGGCCGCCGCCACCCCCTTTGGCGTTGAGGATGAAGAGGTACTTGACATCGCTCTTGCCGCTCATCCCCGGCCGCGGCGTTTCGAAGAGCGCGGCATTCGGGCCCTCGACGCGGGCGTCGGCGGAGTTCTTCTCTCCGGTCGCTCCGAACGGATTGTTGAAGTGCACGATCCAGGCCGTGCCCTGGGGATCGAGGATGTACTTGACAAACCCTTCGGCGCCCGTGGTGCTGAAGATCAGAACCTTGTTGTTTTCGGCGAC
>Ga0307517_10001271_pt1 | contig 42364 bp, 46 predicted proteins | sample 23_EM_MG_FD_194515 | JGI IMG/M metagenome (GOLD analysis project Ga0307517, IMG submission 194515) | Populus trichocarpa ectomycorrhiza microbial communities from riparian zone in the Pacific Northwest, United States - 23_EM | ecosystem: Host-associated > Plants > Roots > Unclassified | place...
CTCCAGATACCATTGACGAAGGAAATACAGAGTTCGCTTTGCTCCGACCCGAGGAAGCAGAAACGATCCGGCTCGACGTAAGATGCAAGTTCGGATGATGGAGCGGTTGCTGATGTTGATGCGGGCTATAGGACGACCCCAACGCTTCAGGAAGTCGCAATGACAAATTGGTTGCCCTGAAGTCGGGAGAGGCGAGAGAGAATACGGCAGCGATGGTGGCACAGCTTATTTTGAATCACCTCCTGCTGCCATTGAAGAACCCACCCCCCCACCCCCGGAGGACCCGGCGAACACAGTACAACCCCAATCCCACCACCCGACTGCGCCCTCCTATGTCTCCCCACCAAGCTGATTCGCCGGACTGAGCCCATGAACCCCCTCGAACCCTCCTTGCTCAGCATCTCATAGTCAACCCCATTCTTGGACTTGTCGTGGTCGAGCAACAACCTCGAGATCAATTTCCACCTCGTTCCTTGCTGCTGCTGCTTGTGGTGGTGGTCTCCATAGTCCTCCTCTTCGTCATCGCCATCCACGGCACTCGACCTAGTCCCAATCCCAAGTTGGAGGTATTTTCCTGCATTCGCTGGCTTTTCTTCCGTTGCATGGGCATTGCCTCCGCCAAATCCCAACCTCACGAAACCCCAAACTCATCCTCTTCACAAGCTTACTAGGCGTCAAGGGCGTCTCCACCCTCCCTGCTGCCGCCTGTGTATATTCGCCCCACTAAGCGAAGGTCGTCTTCCCGCTGAATGCGATACCCGCGTATTTCCGCGCAGAAACTCCTTGCATCGAAGGAAAGAGGCGAAGACGGACAAGCATGGCCATGGCCAAATTTCTCCATCCCGCTTTCACGCTGCAACCCCTCCGCAAGCTCCATAGACCGGTGAGCCGTCAACTGTCGATATCCATCGACGAAGCCTCCCTTCCTCAATTGTCGTTTACCGGTCTACAAGTTTTCAGGCTCGTCCGACTGGTGTTCCAGCCTCCGCCGCCGCCGTCTCCTATCATTGCCGGGGGCCGTATCGAGAAGACGATCCGCGACCCAACATAGTATCTCCCGCATCTCAATCCCCACCTCTCTCGTGTATTATCCTACTCTTATTCATGCTTCTCCTCTGTTTATGCCCAACGTTATCCCACCCGCTTGATCCTGGGCGTGCGGAAGAAGCCCCAGGGTCGCCAGTGCCACTAGAAGCTCGAAAAAAACCAGTGCATACGCATGTATTGGGCGTCTTCTGCGGAGCAAGTGCCATTTGGAAGTGAGGGATACGACGATGCGTTGATGGTTCACCAGTAAAGGACGATACGGAGGTTTCTGGACGCGGTGTACGGTCGGTGCGATTGTGATTCGGTGGCTAGAGTGAATGGCAGATTAGAAGATGGCTTGAAAGAAATGAGCAAAAGAGGAGAATCAACATACCAATATATAGCCACTGAAGGCGTTGAACTAGTTCCTCTCTGCCTCCTCACATTCCACTTCTTAACACTCCAGGGCCGAATCAAAAGTGCCGTACCACCGTTCGTAGGTGGAGTAGGCATAGTCGTCATCGAAGCCGAAGCCATTGTCGCCAGCGCAGAAGGCATTGCCGAAGGTTGAGCAGGCAACGGTGGTGTCAGCTCCAGAACATGACGGTTGTGGTGCTCATCCACAGAAGACGTATCCGACATGGGCGTCGCTCATCTCCTGTTGCTCGTGGGACACCCGCCATCTGCGAATGAATAGCGCCCAGCCATATCGATCAACTCGACTCTTCCCTCTGGGCGGGGGTGGCTTTTCTTCCTCGGCCGCCTCCTCTCTCGTTCTTTGTGTATAAGGCAGCAAAGGGCGTAACAATGCAAAATAGGACAACGGACACGGGTTGGAACCGCAAAAAAAAGGGGGGCTCGAAGATGAATAGATGTGAATGGTATTGGGGACGGAAAACACATCGGCTGTTGGGGAACGAGGAAAAGGTGACGAGGGTGGGGTTTGAGCATACGGAAAAATGCGTCAATCTTCGTGCACGTCCGGTAAGATGTTGGGCGAAGTTTGTCTCGGCGCGTAATAAAAACGTCGATGAGGTGTCGTCGTGACCACTTCAGAAAGAATGAGGATTCTACAAGCGGTGTTGGCTTGGAATCGACGAAGAGGACAACGAGGGTCCAAAATTCGGGATGAGAGCAAAGGATATCGCGCCAAAATGAACAAACGGCCGCAGCGAATATGGATGCTCGCCACGTAGGAACTACAATATCGCATCAACGGACAGAATCGGATAACTCCGTTACATTCCGAACTCCGCTAATCCCTCTGCCAGTGTCACTGCGGCGACCGGATTGTTTTGCCGGGGAGGCAAAATTGACAGCAGGTTGTTAAAATTTTGCCAAAGTCACCCGACCCCACTGTCTGGAACGGCAAAATGTGACTTGGCAAAATTCAAACAACCTGCGGTAACATTTTGCCTCCTCGTCAAAATAGTCCGGCCCTGGCAGTGTGTCAAGCTTGGCTCACTTAGTAACAAGACGAGGGAAACTATTTTTAGATGACTTTGGAGAGAAATATTCTAGTGAGCATTGGGTTAAAATTTGAAGAGATTGAATGGTGATGTACCCTTTTTGAGCACGCTGGCTTAGCCTGGCTAACTAACCGTGTGCGGGATTGGACGACATAAGTACTGGAGACTTGGAAGTCTGGTAACATAACAAGAAACCCAAAAGCTGCAGCATGTATTTGTTGAGGCTGAACATCAGCCTGTTGTTGATTAGGTATTCCCTTGTAAGTAGTGGACTAAAATATGCAGTATTGGTAAAATCCATGAAATTCAGTATATCAGCGACAAAAGGATATCCCTTGACAACTTCAGCCCGCGCCTCCAGCACCTGCAGAATGGAGCACAAGTGTGGCAACAGGATTCTTGTTAGCTACAAGAATTCCAGGACCCCAAGACTAGCTATCGGGCGTTGGATCAACTCCCTATTGTTGGCCGTGTCCTTCTCGGAACTAAGCAAGTCATACGATCAGCAACGCAGGCGTTCTTCCGAGACTCATTACATCAGGAAGGTGAGAAGAAAAAATTGAATGGAATATGACAGTGATACGATGCTATACCGTCGGGGAGAACTCAGTGCGGAGGGAAAAAAAATCAGCCTGATGTGCGAGTGGGGGTAATCATACCACCCCGGTCAAGACTCGCCACAAATTTCACCCGAAAATACACGGCCAATCTCGCTCTTCAGTTTGGCCAGGTAATCTCCTGCGAATTTAGAAACTTCTTTTTGTAACAGCTGAGACGGCCAGATAGTTTCAGTGATCAGCCCCATCATACGTTGAAAAGCACACACCTCAGTACGGAACTTCACTATATGCTCCCATTCGCTAAGTTGACTCGGAACCTCCTTTTCCTCCTCGTCGTCGTGATGTACAGCCGCCAGTAAGATAAGCGCATTCGGTTTCAATGGATCGAATCCACCGCCACCGCTTTTCGCATTGCCACCGCTCTTCGCATGGACTCTCAAGGCCATAATGAGGACGACCAAGGAAGCCAGGATGACAAGCGTCATTGGGATCAAGAAACCGATACTCTCATAATTCACGGACCAACCCATTACCATGTAGTTCACCGTGCCGGTCACTTCGCGAACACAAGAGTCAGGGGGGTTGAGGACCGTCTGATATATCAATCGAGCGTATGTGGTCTGTAGAACGATCATGAGCAAAAGAGTAAAGGAGTTAATTGGCAAGACAAACCTGGTACTCAACAATTCCTTGGATCATCGTCTCGTATAAGCGCAGATATTGATCGTTTCGTTGGTATGGCGGTAACCGAAAGGACTTTACTCCGAAGGTAATTACCGATTCCGCTACCAAGTTGCTTTGGATACTCTGAGCCTCCTGTATTATGCCCCCTAACGCTACCAACGCACGCTCTATCAATGTGGGGAACGTGTTTGTAAAGGTCGTAGTCGGTTTCTGGGTGTTGAAAATTCCTGGGGATGAATGATACATCACTGGGAAAACGGCGGGTCGTATTGGGGATAGAGCGCAGGTGATATTTCCAATCGCCGTCTCATAATTTAGGCGTCCACGCAGATAGATGTAATACGTCGGGTCAAGTCCATTCCCAGTCTGTAGCGATTTACACGACCAGAACGTTAGGGTATTGTTGCCGTTGGGTGTTATGAATTGAAGCACATCGGTCAATACATTGGCTAGTCCATCATCGGCGCAAGTGGCGTTGTACGCGACCATGAGAGTGTTATTGGTCACGGGCGAGAACCTGATCGGGCTCACGGTATCATATTTACAGGTGATGTTACTGTCGAACCCTTGATGGTCGAGGGTGTAATTGTAGGAAATCATCCCCGCTGGATTTTTCTCGAACACCGAGGGTTTGAGCGTGTTGAAGGCAGGAACTCCGTTGGGGCCAATAGGCAAAACACCTCGGATCGGTCCTAAGAAACGTAGACCGTCTTCGGCACCAAGCTGACTTAAAGAGAGAGCTTCCGTGTTGTTTGAGATCAACGAGAGGATCTGCGGAAGAAATTTATCAGACAATAATCGGGGATTTGAGTTTTCAACTAACATTACCACGACCGGATTCCAGGACGTCAACCATTTGATTTTCGCCAAGGCAGTTGGTGTAGTTTGCCCCATTAAACGACTGATAGTGACCAGTGAGAAATCGATCCACAGTATTATTGGTAAGTCCAACTCACCCCCCAATCACAGTTGTTGGATATGTTATGCGCGTTGAGCCACGTGAGGCAATCGGCAGCAGTGGATCCAAAGTTGAGTTCCGTTCCTGTAAGGCGTTCGGTTCGATTGTATGGCGCCGGATTAATAAGACTCGTGGTGCTTCCTGGCACGAACGTGAACGTAGTAATGCAACCGGCTACCAAAGCTGCTGCTAGCCACCGGGTTCGGTTGAACAGATCGCCAAGGTCTGTGAGCCCCCAGGGCCAGCTCTGATGCCGAAGGGCTGATAGCCATGAAATGTCAAAGACGGTAATACTTTTCTCGCTCATGACCTTTTCCTGGGCCAAACGAATAATCGAAAAGGAGAATAGGACGCTGACAATCAGGTTGACGATATTTCCGATGAATGTCATGAAGAAGGAGGTGGCGTGAGGGTGGTCCGCGATGACCTTTGCGGCACGGTTGCCCATCTGTATACCTTTTTTACCCCAAACGACGCCGAAGAATATCCAAGGCCACACCAGCATAATCAAGAGGAAAACCAGCAAGATTGCGTCATGGATGGTGTTGTTAGGCAAATCGGGCGTCGAGGTTGGCACTTTGGGATCTACAACCGACGGCGCAGATGAGGACTGTCTCGGAGATCGAATGGAAAAAAAAGCGAACCAGGGGTGGCTCCTTCCTCAGTGGAGATTTTGTTTGCTTGGGGATCTGCAACCGATGGCGCATATGAGTAGTATCCTTGAGATAAAAAGAAAGAAAACCAACCAGAGGTCGCTCCCCCCCTAGCTTCTTCCTCAGCAGCGAGCGTTCGTTCTGTGGGCTGATGACGAGGCTCAGGTCTTGGCGGCATTGTGGAAAAGTTCTCACAGACTGGCGAAGAATGCGAGTGAGTTTTGGATTGCAGCCTGTCGAGTTTGGAAGGACAACTTATGCCTCAAAACCTCGTGCTATCCATGATCCTTCCCTCCCACATTTAATGAATCACAGCACTTTGGGAATGTGCCCCATTCTATCCGCGTTTGTCTGAATGATTGTCAGGGTGTGCGTTTGACAGTGTGTTTGGCAGGGAACTTGAGCGCCTCCACTTCATCCTGAATAACGTTTGGGCGCCTGACTTGACACACATGCACAACCCTTACTAATTAACAGTTTCTAGAAGTTATTTTAGTCGGGAACTCACCTACCGCGTGGACATTATTCACAGGCTGTCCGTCCATGCTTCTACCTTATTTCAAAAACGTTGATGTACGGCACTGACTCTTGACCGTGACATGCATACTCTCCGACTTCTTAGTGAATTCGGAGGCAGAACTCATTCGCAGAACGCCAAACTAGGTTGAATTAAGAACCGTGTAAATGGATAGTAATCTAATTATGTGAATTGCGCTTCTGGGTTCCACTCTGGCAGTGTTGTTATTGGTTTGCAAAGCCAAAGACGAACTTCTATCTGTTATCAACTGATCATTTGATTTCATATCGATAAGGTAAGGTTGTTTAGGCGGGCTCAATGCACACGAATTGACCCCAGTAAGATGTGGGGTCTCCCCACTTGGGTTCAAAAGCGCCGGCGAGGCTGACATTGCACTATGTAGGGCTGTATGTCAGGGCCGTTTTCTGAATTGATGGTGACCGATATACCTATTTCCCTAGAAGGTGTTGTGGAACGCCAGCGTGTTTGCATAAGTCCACAAAAGTCTATCTATATTTAACATACAGGGACCGCTTACCTCGGAGTGAGGGGGCAGGCTTACATACATACGTTTGACAGCGAACAGGGAAATTGAAGGGTCTATGGCTTTCCCCTAATGGTTCTGGATTGCGAACTCTCTGTCACATGCATACTGGTACTGCATATTGATTCTTGAATGACGTCTCCGAGTCGCAGATGAAACCATGCACTGTAAGTCACATTATTCCATGAAAATACCGACCACAAATTGATGAACCCCTGTTATAAGTTATAACTCGGTCATCCAGATTTAGATCTTGACACTCTACATATGCTTAGGAGTTGAACAGTGTTGAGATTCCCCGGGACTCAACTTCGACGCGGAGAACGCCGCCAGATGAGCCAACTCATCAACCGCGCCGCCTTTCGGTTCCCCAGGATCTGACTGATTTATAACAGAGGGCTACTTCCATCAAATGCAATTCCTACGTCACTCGACAAAAATATCGTTCTATTTTCCCGCCTCTACCAGGGATGCACAACCCCCGTTTTCCCATCCCTCGCCACCAATCCAGCGATCAAACGTACGACATGCCCCTTCTGCTGTCTGAGTAGGGTAACTGTCCTTGTCGGCCCCCAAGATGTCTTTGGCCCTTTATTTGGTCGTCATCCTCCACTTCTGGTAGGATAAATCTATTTGGAAACCCCCCTCATTCGAAGAATTTGATGGCCATCGAGCTCGGCCGTCAGCCGCCTTGGTCCTGGAGGTGCTCCAGTGACGTGAAACGCGTGAATACAGTGGTTATTCAATCAAGTTTGGCTCTAATATTCACTTCCTTGCACAAATAAATTATGAGTATTGCAGGCATAAAGCTAAAGATGCCAAGCCTATATATTGGAGCGGGAGACACATTTTTCGTAAGATATTGTGAACACCAGGCGCTTAATTGCATATGACCTGGTGATCTTTCTCAATGTCAATGTCAAGGACCAAATTTTGAAGTTATACTTACAACCGTTCGAGTGAATTTATTTCCCTTGATATGAAGGACTAACAATAAAATATTATCATAAGCCTAGAAAACCATTTTGTCAAGTATATCTCGTTCGGACAACCTCAACAATCTTGCACTGAGGTGCTCGTAATAACTAAGGTTTGGAGCGCCTCAATTTTCTAGAAACATGGAATTATAGTAACACCAATACATACATATATCTACTATGCCTATGTTTCTATCCCATGGCGCGTAGAGTCGATGATTGCGCGTTCCTCAGTTTCTGCTTGGTGGTCGGCATCTCGGCAAATCCGGGAAGGCCGTGCAGGGCTTACCGATCATGATATCGGAAACCGGGTTTCCATCCAAGTTATTCGGAAACCCTTGGAAAGGGGGGTTTCCAACCTTAGAACTCCCCCTATTTTTGTGACATTTGATACATTGTGCCCCTTACGATATCTCAGACGCTTTGTTACGTTCTAGATCTCCTTCCATTACTGCATTTTTGTGACGTTTGATACATCGATGAGTCTTTAGAATCCTATTACGATATGTTGGAAAGGTTGGCAAGTTTTTGAGAGAACAAGTCATATCCCTCGAAAATACCAGATCCCCTAGGGCCCTGGTGGGGTTCAATAGAGTCGGCATTAAAGTGCGAAAAAAATAGAGTTTACAAGTTCGGCCCGTACTGTGAAACGGTCGTGTATTGTAAACTCCGAACCTCCTACAGATGTACAGTAACTTTAGTGGCAGCAGCAAAAAAATAGAGGAGGGGAGAAGTCGAGCTACGGTAGATATCGTGGCTCGACTTCTCGACACACCATGTGGGCCTCCGGCACTCTGGGTCTCCCCTTACTGTATGTATTCCTTCCACCCGAGCCTTTCCGTACCATTTCTGATAACGAATTAATTTGGCCCACATCCCTTAGGAGCGGGGAGTGGCCCAACATGATACTTGGATGAGGTAAGAGGACGAAAGGAAAACATAATTTGAATGTGGCATCAGTCCTTGTTGGTCTCGTTGGGCTTGTACCTGGTGACTTCTCCGCGGTACCATTGGTATTGGACCTCTGCGCGTCTTCATCATTTTCAGATTAGAGAAAATTCACCTCAGATCGTTTGTTGCAGCGGCACCGCCGTCGCCAGAGATATTTTCGTTATCAGACACCACTCGGAAAAAACGAAAAGAAAGAAAGAAAACAACTCAAGTTTCAATATTCATCGCCGACCTCGCTAAACCATACTCAAAATTCGGTCGTAGCCCAACCTGCGCCTGACTAATCCTCGCAAGGATCTTCAAATCACCCAACGAATTCCGCCTCGGCACACTTGCCCCCTCCCCCTCCCCCACCATTTCCACCATTCCCACTACTACTCCCACCTACTCCCACACCCTTCCCCCTCCCTAAGTACCCGAACTCCCAACCACACCAACCACCACACCCGCCGTCGCTCTTCCCAACGACGCGCTCGGCTTCCGTGGCGAATGTCCCGCCCCCCACTGCAAGCTTGTTCGGCAACGCAGGCGGATACGGGGATCCAGTCGGGTGGAAAAAAAACACTGAAGATGGCGGGGGCGTAGGCGGCGGTCTTCTCGGTGGCGCCTACGCTGAACTGATAACGGTGAATCCCCACCCCTCTCATGTGTCATACTCCTACTCTTGCTTCTCCTCTGTTTACGCCCCACGCTATCCCGCCGGCGCGTGCGGAAGAAGCCCCAGGGCTGCCAGTGCCACTAGAAGCTCGAAAAAAACCAGTGTATATTCGTGTGTTGGGTGTCTGCTGCGGAGGAAGAACCATTCGGAAGTGAGGGATACGACGGTGATGTTGATGGTTCAAGGGTAAAAGACGATATGGAGGTTTCTGAATGTAGTGTACAGTCGGAGTTGTCGTGCGATTGTGATCCGGCGGCTAGAGGAATGGTAGATCAGAAAATGGCTTGAAAGAAATGAAAAAAATAAAAATAAAAACCAACATACCAAAAGGCGTTGAACTAGTTCCTCTCCGCTTCCTCACATCCCACTTCTTAACACTGGTCCGACTCAAAAGCGCCGTACCACCTTTCGTTTTCGTAGGTGTACTAGGCATAGTCGTCGTCGAAGCCGAAGCCATTGCCACCGGCGCAGAAGGCATTGCCGAGACCGAAGGTTGAGTAGGTAACGGTGGTTTCAGCTCGAGAACATGACGGAGGTGATGCTCATCCACAGAAAATACATCCGACATGGGGATCGCTCACCTTCTGTTTCTCGCCATGGGACCGCCCGGCCATATTGATCAACTCGATTTTCCCCTCTGGGCGGGGACGGTTCTTATTCCTCAACCGCCTCCTCTGTCGTTCTAGGCGGCGAAGGCTGTAACAATGCATAACCGGACAACGGACGCGGGTTGGAACCGTAAACAAGGGTTGTCGAAGATGAATAGGGCGTGAATTGTATTGGGGACGGAAAACCCACTGGCCGTTGGAAAACGACGGGTTTGAGGAATGGAGGAAGACGTCAATCTGAAAATTTTCATGTAGGTCCGGGTAAAATGTGGGGCGAAGTTCGTCTTGACGCGTAATAAAAACGTCGATATTGTGTCGTCGTGGCCACTTCAGAAAGAATGAGCGAGGCTTCTACAAGCGGTGTTGGCTTGGAATCGACGAAGAGGACAACGAGAGTCCAAAATGCGGGATGCGAGTAATTGAGGACGTTGCGTCATAAGGAACAGATGGCCGCCAGGGAATATGGGAATGGGGTTGGAGATTTCAAGTTTGGGTCTTCGTTGGATGGACAAGAGCCGAGACTGAGTGTTGGAGGTCTTCGGGGCCTTCCATACGCATCCTAGTGGGAACTGTATCCCTTTCTAGTCAAGACGGAGTGGTGCTCTCGTGTGCGAAATTGAAGATAATGGCAGGGAGTTCAGGCGGAAGATATTTTCGAACCAGTCAAACTCTCGGTAGTCATCATCGTTGATTTACCACGGAAATACCCACCTGCTCATGTGCGCAATTGTTTAGTAGGAGGCTCCAACTTTTCAAGGGCTTGGACTCACCACGTTGGAACTAAAATATCGCATGTCCAAGCTGCGTTCAACCGTGACAAGGATAGAATCGGATAACTCCGTTACATTCCGAACTCCGCCCCCAGGGATTCCGCCGCGACCACAACAAACTACCTATACCGCAATGTTCTTTTGTACAAGATAAGCAAATTCTTAAAACTCCTCTTCAAAATATCATGGATTTGTATCTTCATGAAAACTATTGGCGTCCACTTTAGGTTACCCTGGCAAGTCTCCCTGCACTTCTTTCCCTGGCCACGAGCTTCAGACTCCACATCGTGATATAACGCATGCGACATTAGCGAGCTCCCGTAAATATATGTCACATCGCGTCCAGTCAATTTATCACCACTGATATCGTTCAACTGAATAGATGAAGTTGAACCCGCCATAGCACCATTTTCCTTAAGCTCTTCTGAGTCCGCCACGATCTGCCCTCGTCCATCCTTTTCACGTTAAAAGTGACCTTTATACGGGGAACACCTCCGGGACGACGTGTCAGACACTGCAGGACGAGCTCAGAGATGACAATATTGTCGGAGGTATTCCCACAACTACTTTGGTCGTTGTAGTGGCCTGGAAGTTGTGAACATGAGCGAGAAAAAGAACTTTCTCCATGGCCGTCGAAACGAATCCGTCTGAATCGGCTTTGACGATGCACACACGGAGTGGATTTACATTCTAAAAAAGACAGACGTCGTTCGACGTCACATACTGAGCAAGTGAGCTATCTGCAGCATGCCTGACGAGGTTATTCTCGATGATAAATTCTACAGGCGGCTAAATTTCTCCGAATTTGGATTTAAGCTCTTGAACTTGAACGAGAGATAGGAAGAAAGTCGGGAAAAGTCGAGAATGAGGACCCGTTTCAGGCGCAGGTCATTGGCGTTGACTTCGTATTTCTGAATCGGAGTGGGTAGGTATTTCCATCGGCGCTACCCAGGCTGGGTCCACAAGTTGTACGATGAGATCAGGAGTATGAAATGTCTTTTGATAATTATTTCTTTCTCGATGGCTGTCTCGTGGATGCCCTCTTCTACAACTAAGCAAGCGCGCGGTGGCTACATCGGGGCCGAACTCCAGCACCAGCTCGATCTGCGGTGGATGAGGCACTTTAATCAATGCAGCGACCGACGTCATGTGGGTGTTGTCCATGACCTGTGCCCACGGGCTGGAAAACTGGGGAACCGTAGTGACGACTTTGAACCAATTCTTCCTTCTCTTCCTAAGTGTGGTACGAAGGGCAAAGCGAAGTGATCGGCGAAGCGAAATTAGCGAACGGCTTTGCAATGGAGTCGGCGATCGTTTCGAACGTCGACGTGAAATTAAATGAATCGATGGTTTCTTGCTGGAAAGAATAGGATGATATCTCATCGTCGGTAGATAGAAACTCGACAGAGATTGGGCTACCAGCTGAAAGACTAGTCAACGCAAGGCCCATGATAAAAGGTATACTTATCGATAAGTGGATTGAAGGAGGTGGAAATTCATTACCGCGTTGACGGAAGTCTAAATAAAGCGGATTTCACAAAAGTGGGTGACATCAATCAAAGGTTGTCAAGATACTGCACCAATACACCTCCTGATGACGTTGCTTCCAGGACCGCACGATTCCGTAAGTCCGTAAACACGACCATGCCAAGCAAGTAACCAGATCACATGGGCGGTGACAAGCGTCGGGCTATAGAATTAAAGCAAAAGAGGAACATAATGATTAGGAGAAAATGAAAACACGGCGTTTAAGAACGTTGCGGGTTTAAGTTGACGAATTGGATTGAAAAATGCGAGGTGCATTTGTTTTCCTCGAAGCTCGAAATTGATTGCGGGTCCTAGCTTTCGTAGATTGCCAGCCAGAAAAGACAGAGCACCCGGAATTTCCTCATGACAGTGGTAGAGATTTGAGATATACACGATAACCAGGACGGCTGAGGCCATTCAAGAGTCAGAGCAACTTGGAACTGCCCGTAAAGGCTTTGAAGTACGTCACAATGGCTTTTGACAGACCAAAAGTGGTGGTATGAACAAGAAAGGATAAGTGAATGATAGAGTCAGCCGTGGGTGCCAGCTGTCAGCACTCAAAAGGTACATCGATGCATCGATGAGGTCTGGTCCATAAATATTTGGATTCCGAGCTTGGCTGCGCCATCATCGTTGGAAGAATGAAGCTGACGTAATCGCTCCAATTTTTGAACTCCACTAGCTGATATTCAACGTCAGTGCAACGTTCATCGTTCATGGCAGTCTGTCATGTGTCTGAGCGCTCAGCGCCCATTACTTATCTGCTACGGCCGCACTGCTTCTCCAAGCACCCCATAATGGTTTTAGCACTGCGTGGCGTAGTCCCATGATCATATCTAGGCCCTGGCAGGCACCTTGCAGATGCCATAAAATGGGAGGGAGGGGGATAGAGCGCCTTTCACGGACAACAACTATGCCATCAGAACTGCACGACTACATACACAACGTCCTCGAAACTGGCGATCATGGACCTTACCGTGTTCTCAAATTCGAAATCTCAGATTTGAACGATGTCATTGAACACCATTCGAAAAAGATCGGTGAGGATCTGGTTTGTTCTTGATCGTGTTGACGATCCTCATGACCTTGACTTTTGCAGCCCACCATATCCATGATAGCGTACATAAGGTCTTGCACGAGATCCACTTGCGCAAGCAAGTTACCGTACATAACGATCTCGGAAACATTTCGTTCCAATGCACTGCTGTCGAGGCGCCAAAGAACCTCAAGGAACTGGTGGATGTGATGGTGAAGGCCAAGCAAGAGAAAAAAAACGTGAGAGCAGTTGGTGCCTTCCACGCTTGGTCGTAAGTCCCTTCTAGCATTTCCTCGGCCAGCGCTCGTTAATTCGGCCTACATAGTCCCGTTTGCGTGACAGCTGGCTATCTCGTGAAGACAGACAATCTTGTTGGGACTGAGCCTACGCCTACCGCTACTCTCAAGGATCCTTCCAATGCAGCTGCTTACTACGACGTCCTTTGTGGAACATCATGGAAAGAGGCTGCCGTTGCGCTTGAAGAGAAGGGTAGAGCGCTCATGAACATCGGAGGTTACTCAGGTCCGTATATATTGGAAACAAAATCACCTGTCATTTTGGTAAAGATGTTCTTTCCTATCCTTGATCAGGTTTGCGCGTTGTCGGTGCCACGTCCACTGGGACTCATGGAAGTGGGCTTACAATCCCCCCTCTCGCTGGTATGATTCGGGGCGTGAATCTCGTTAGCGCCAAGTTCGGTGCAGACGGCAAGCCGATCATTTACCGTATCGAACCTACTGGTGGTATAACAGACCCCAATCGGCATTCCGGACCAGTCGTTCTCCTCCAGGATGATAAGACATTCAACGCCGTGATAGTGGGCCTTTGTGCCTTTGGTGTCGTCTATTCTGTGACGATCGAAACCCTGCCCTTCTACTGGGTCGAGGAGACCCGGCAACTTATCGACTGGTCGACTGCGAAAGGACTGCTGGAGCAAGGCCCGAGTGGGAGTATTCTCAAGTGCCATAACGCGGAAGTCTGGTTAAATGCTTACACCAAGACAGCCCTTGTCACCCGACGTGAGGTGACAACGACCCCGCCCAAGAATGGCGGAGACAGTTCCGTGAGCGTATTCGTGACTCTTATCAAGCTACTCCCTGCTCTCAAAACGGTCCTCAAGCACATGGAAAAGACGTTCCAGGATATTGGAGACGATATCATTCGGGAGCTGGGGCAGATACTTGGGGGTATCTTGAAGGACTTCCCGCTGCTTATTCCTTCTGTGAGTTCCTCCAAGCTATAGGGTTACATAGTTTCTAATGTCCTTCACCGCAGGGTGTCAATATCGCTTTGGCAAGCCAAGATCACCCCAAACCCAAGATTGGGAAATATTACGATATCTATGATATTGGTTAGATTTCATTCGATTCGCAGTAAATCCATTCTTCTTATCAAGTACGCAGGTCTTGCAAACCAATTGCCTGCCATCAGCATTGAAGTAAGTCGCAACTCATCTGGCTCCAGAAGTCTCACCTCCCTAACGCGCGAATTAGATATCGTACCCGATGTCGACATATATCGCCGCAGTGGACTCGGCATTCGACTGGTTGGAAACATTGTTTAAGAAAGATATTTCAAAAGGCTTAGCAGGCTTTCTTTCGATTCGCTTTACTTCCGGGATCGCTGCCAATATCTCGATGTCGTACAGCCCTGATCCGGCAACGTCGCCTGGAAGATCCTACCTTGAAATTTTCTCTCTTTTCGCGCTTTACAATTCTGTCAATGATTTCGATGACGTCGTGGCGCCTATCCAGGAAAAGAGTATCAACCAGTTCCAGGTACGACAATTAGCCGTTGGGATATCCACTGTTGTTCACACCTGACGTCTTGCTGTAGGGACGCCTCCATTGGGGCCAATATCTGACGCCGTCGTTCACGGCGCTTCAATACAAGGAGCATGACTCCGAGTTCTTCGAGAGCATCTCCGAGTTCAAGAAGATTGCGGAGAAGTTCGATCCGGACCGTTTGATGTGGAATGATTTTATGAACCAGACGATCTGGTCTGTTGTATAAATGGTTTGAACCTTCTTTTCCTATATTCGATCTCTGATGTATGTAACTGTAGTAGTAGCTGTAGCCGGTGTATTGGTATGGTGGTTGGAGTGAAGGGGAGTCGATTTCTGTTTACATGATGAATACGATGTGTAAACTTTTTCTGTTTCTTTTTTATCTTGTTGGAGGGCATTCTTCATGGACAAAATTGAAGCCACGGAAACAAAATCTCCATTTCGAATACTCTTGGCCACTCATACTTCTATGCCATATAGACCACCACCTGCACGCCCGAGTGCCTTACAGACTCCCACAATTTTTGGGGGCAACACAAATGGCCCAGCGAGTAAAATAAACAGGAAAGATAGTCAGAATCGCGGGGAAATGATCGGTTAGGAGCACTTCTTCGTCGTCATTAGGAGAAGTCCGGCGTCGATTAACCTCGCCAGAAGAGCTGAAATATCGCCCCTGAAAAAATGAAAAATCTGGTCCAGAATTTCAACTGGAAGGGAGGGTTTCAAAGACATCATTTCGAGTTGAAACATTGGCGTGGAACCTGGCCCTACGATTATTAAGAAACTGAAAAGAGAACGTTGCAATTGCATAACACGGTACCTCTTGTTCACAACTGTTCCTTCAAGACCATCTAATTTAATATAACCGTCCTGATTCGCAGAGGCAGGTTCTTGGGCAATGGCGGTGAGAGGCAAGCCGGCATTGTTTAGTTAAGTAATGAATGTCATAATCATAAATCATTAAATGATTCAAAGTTGAACTCACTGAAACAAAAAAATTTCGTTAGAATCGAATTGGAATCGAAATACTTACATCCTGGCACTAATGGTTCTTCGCGTCCTCCACCAAGTACATGCTTAAGTGGCCTACAGACTAGAGACTCCCACGAATTTTGCATAACACCTTCGTTCATGGTTTAATTAAAGGGTGTGTTTCTTGCAAAACATTAAAAATTTCGAGGGAAAAGGAAACTTGAAATTGAGTGGGGAAAAATGACACTGCTGTATCTAAGTTTACAAACATGTTTTTATGGGTTTTAAGATATCGAATTTTGAGGAAGGGTAAGAACGCTGTAGCATGTGAAGGAAGGTAGATTGGGTCCAAGCACGATGATGAGTCCGAAAGATCCAAAGATACTTTTATTAATCCCGCGGAAGACTTCGCTGGCGAGTTTAAGTGGAGAGGCTTAGCGGTCGAAAATGGTCTATCGAAACTTGGCTACGGATGTCGGCGTTCAGGCGAAGTGCAGTGATTTATGTCCTAGCCATCGGAAATAATACTTCAAGCGATGTGATGGAGTTCACATATGGGGTAAGAAGTTGACCCAGTTTACCTGAACATATGCACCGGGTGGGAGGGCGCGGAGGGCCACGAAAGGGAGGACGAAGAGAACTATCCGTGCGATGATATAAAGGGAGGTTATTATGACTAAAATCAATACCAAAAAATAATCGTAAAGCTTCAGGTCACCATTCTCGTCGTTGGACAAGAGGTACCCCAGGGCAAACGCAGAAAGGGGCATACCCGAAAGGAGGACGGACGATATTCTCCACGCCCATTGTTCTTGTAATGTGACGAAGTGGAATGACCACGGGATGCAGTGAATGGCCCCGAAAACTGTCACTATGCACAACGAAAGGAAAAATCGGAAGTCGTTGTCGTCGTCATCGTCGTTGTATGGTGAATAAAATGTGGGTACTCGAAGGCTTTTGTCTCCCAGAGTTTCGCAGTCAAGCAAGTCGCCAAAGGTGCCGAAAAATCGTATCAGGGGAAAGCCAATAAATACGTATCCGAGCCCAGATAATGTCCCGTATTCCTCGCAGGCACGTCGTCTGAAAGCTCAAAATTGCTGCATTAGGGTGGGGGCTGGATCAGGGGTGGATGTATCGACTTGAATTGAGGTCGTTGGGAGTAAGTTCAGGGTGAGGACCACGTTCTCGTCTCTCTCAGAAATTTCTTCGGCAGAGATTGTTGGGGAGAGAATAATTTGTGGGTGAGTTTCTTCTTTCTTAATATCCTCTTCAATTGTCCCGAGACGGCCATCAAGAAGGTGTACCGGGATGGAACAACGGACATCGAGGGGCTTGTCCCACCAAAGATAACAGATAATCCCAGTGAGACTGGCAAACGCGAGGGTAACCACCTCTAACTCGGTCACGGTTAGGCCATATACCCCCCGGACGATGCATTGCCCAACAAACCACGTCGCTTGAAAGAGGACGATCGTCTTGGATAGATAATCCCCTTTGCTTCGATCAGCGATCTCCTCCTTGGTAATCGTTGGCCATTCAATCTTCCCTGCTTCTGATAACTCCTCCAAGTCCTTGGCCTCCAGTACCTGCACCGGCTCTCCTCCCTCATGAAGGATGAACCCACCCATGATGAGGAAGAATGAGTGAGCTCTCGTCCAGCCTGTATGATTTTTTTCATGTTTTTTCGTGAAATAACGCGCCCCGATGTGTTGTCGGCCTGCCCAGATGACGATGAATTCTGGAGTAAGGATGAAGTATCCCATGATTGCCAGCCGCCTTCTAAGGACTGCCCACTGAGAATCGCCAGGTGCCGGGATGTTGGGATGGACAGTGATCCATGTACATGTGAGTATCATTGAAAGGCAACTCCAAAGTATATTGTATATCGAACGAGTATCGAACCTGTCGTCTTCGCCAATGAAAATGGACTGCTTTCCGGGGAGGATTTCTGATGGTCGCAAGTCTGTCGGGAGAGCAAGGGTGTTCCAAGGTCCTGGAAAGAAAGAAAGATACAATAGGAGGAGAAAGATCATGGTTTGAACAGGTAAAGGTTCCGAAAAAGAAGGGCGCTGAGGCTGTTGAATCGATTGGGGGTTAAAAGTAGGAATTGGATAAGAAAGTATTGAAATTGATGCTTCGGAAGGAGGATTAAAGGTAGAGTCGTGAAAATCAGGGGAATCAAAAGAAGGCTGAGAATCAAACAAGGTATAATTTAGAGACGAAAAAGGCTGAGAAATCGGAACTTTTTCTGGTACTTGAAGGGCGGAAGGGTCGCGATGAATAAAGGAAAAAGCAGAAAAAAGGAGCGGTGGCGAAGGAGAAACAAAGTTGTGGGATTGCGGGGACCGTGAAGAAGGGGAATGGGGCTGGCTCGGTACAGGGAGGCCAGAAAGTGGCTGGTATGTGGACGCGTGCAAATAGACAGCAGTTATTTGGCTAGTGGTCGACGCTGTCTGAGAAAAAACGGATCCTGGGAGCGGAATCTCGTATTTGAGCACAAAATACCCATCCATTTTCGTCAACGGCACGTATTTTGGTAAATTTGGTTTGGAGAGGCGGCGTTTATGAGAGAAAAGAAGCCTGGGTGTTCGGGACGCGATCATGACTTGACACCCAATTGACGTTATCGCGGGGCAAGAGAGAAAGTGGTGTGGTGAGGAAGGGACATGCCAACAATTTCTCATGCATAGTAAAATAAATCTCCCAGCGGCGAAAACCCGAATATATGCATCCCCGACGCCTTCAATAGTAATGTTGTTTCCGAAAGCACTGCGATGAACTCGGCGTAAGGGCGTGTATGTTGTGAATAGAGATCGGTCGTTAATGGTGTGTGATGGGAGTGTTGCATCGATGACCACATATGATTGAGCTGGGCGGGATGCTGTTAGTGGTTTCGTTTTGGGAATGGAGTTGGCTTTGCGACGAGATGAAGATCCAGAAGCCTTCAATTTCGTGGAGTTCGGAGGCATGGAATAGAACGAGTGAGAGAAGGAAGTGTCTGGAATTGAGAAAAGAGTGAATATATGCGTCTCTAAAATACGACAGAGAGTCGCAGGTGTTGCGAGAGAGAAGGTGGAGGGGTTAAGCGACAGAATTGTGGCGATTGAGACCCAGAGTAGACGATCACGGTTGGCAGAGAGCAACCGACTGCGAAGATGCAGGTTTTCGAGGATTGTACGGATGCGAAGCCAGATGCCGGGACCTAGAGAAAAGCTCTGCGACAGAGCCGGCTGGAAATGCAGGCAAGTAGCCGGTGTGCGACGAAGATACAGTAAAAGTGACTGCAACGACGAACAGAGAGTGGAAAGTTATAAATTTGGAGGACCGTTTGGGGAGGATGCGAGAAACTAGAGGGGTAGTGAAGTTCTGCATTGGAAACCGGCTGTTAACGCGGGCACGAAGCGGTTGCAAGACGGAAATACAGTAAAGAACTGCAGAGTCGAGAAGAGAACAAAGAAAGCTGTAAAGAAGTGCAAGGGATGGCCGGATGTCGATTGACTATCGGGTTCCTGTTGACCGGACGCCTACAGGCTATCGGGTTCCTGGCTTCTTGAGATTCGAGATATTGTTGAGACAACAAATTCGACAGCGCACTCGGAAACCGATGGGCTAAGGTCGACATCGGATGAAGGTACGGTATGAAAACGTCAAAGTCGGACGGTGACAAGAAGAGATAAAGTTCAAGCTGGTTCTGAGAGGAAGGCGGTTGCAAAAGCAACAGCAGTTGGCGTGAAAAATCGTCTATGGCATTGCGGCGGGGCCCATAACCTGTTGACAGGAGCGCAGAGACGAGACACGACGGGTGAAGATGATGGATTGAGATCAAGGAACACGGCGAGAAGCTAGTATACGGAATAGGTAGATGCGAGTCGTGGGAACAAATCTCGATGTAGACAACGGAAGGGCAAGACTACAAGTCCAACAAATGAGTTCGGAGATTTATCTGGTGCTGCCACACACTCTGGTTTGTGAATTTCATCATTGTACCGCATCAACATCCCTCTTCATGCTGGTCAATCTTTTTTTTTTTTTTTTCAAGAATCCCTTGTCTAGCCAACCAGACATAGTCTATTTTTAGAATTTAATTTGTCACCGGCCTGTAAGGAATCATCATGAGAAAATTGGCCACGTAACCACGTTGAAGGTTGGCGTGGTGGTGGTTAGCGGTAGAAAACTGTTGTGACATTGATGAACCTCGCTCGGCTCTACCCCTGGAAAACGCGAATTTGACAGATCCTGTTGCCATCCGCTTGCGACCCACTTGCGACTCACTAGCGATCCAGCTGCGAGCAGTTCCGAGCACTTGCGACTGCCTCCCCTGAGTTGCGATCTGGAGTTATACCGCTGATCGGAATTGCGATCGGAATTGCAACTTGCGATCCAAGTTGCGATCGACTAGCGCCCGCAACTGAGAACGGCGATTCGCAATTGCAACTTGCGACCGCTTGTGTACCCTGGTGCTTATCCCTCTCCTATTGCGCCCATTTCGGTCTTATTGCAATCTTATTCCTGTCTTATTACGTTTATTGTAAAACGGTGCCCCTACCTTCTATTCATGCGCACGCTCATCAACATTATCCTAGGTTAGCATCGGGAGATTAGCGCGCTGCCACAGCTCGGATACGAGTCCCAGGATACCCGCCAAGTGAAAATCTGGAAGGAGGCGCGGAGCTTACATGCAGGAGTTAGAAACTCGTTGGATTTGGATGGATATACTTACCTGGTGAGTTGTGTTGCTGAACGATAGACAGATACTGCCTCGTAATCTATTTATATAACGCATGGCACTGGAGTTTATTTATTCATGCGGAAAAAATAGATTCGGCAGCCCTCCTCGGAGCCAATACGGCATGGGGGCCTATAATTATATCCATCCTTAACCTCAGCTTCTCATGTCCTTTAAATATATGGCGCTCATATATGAGGGACGTGGGGTAGTACGGTGAGTCGGTGTATGTTGGTATGCAAGTGCTACGACTCTGTCGTTGATGAGCACCGCTCGGCTCTACCCCCAGCCCCCAGAAATCGCGATTTTGACGGATTTCATTGCGATGCACTAGCGACCATCAGTTTCCGAGCGCCTCCGAGTATTTGGGACCAAATGCAGTCAGTTGCGATCCGCCAGCGCTTAGTTGCGATCACGTGCGATCGACTTGCGAGCGCTTGCTACAAGTAGCAATTACTTGCGATCACTTGCGACGACTAGTGAGCACCTAGCGAAGACTAGCGACGACCATTTGCGCCTCGGTACGAAGCTCCGAATCTCCATTTTTGTAGGTTTCAAGTTTCTACTAGTGTCATTTCACTTTCCTATTTTGTTTTTCTTATTGTTCCCGCTTTCCCCGTTCGCATTTCCTATTTTCTGTACCTTAGCTTACATATATGCACGCTATTCCATACAGAGAGATACATACAGAATTCATCCCCACTTCGTTTAGCAGCTCGCGTTTCGTTCCACTTCGACCAACGCACCTCGGCGCACCGCCCAACGTCCTCAGTAACCTCCGCTCCTGCTTAGAACCCGACCGCAGCAACGCGGCCCCTCACACAACTGCAAGCGCTGTGTTTTTTGTTTGTTTTGGGCACGGCCAGCGCAGTGTGAGCGCATCATCGTAAACTTGGTTTTTTTTTTTTTTGAAAAGATGTTGTGCAGTTTCCGCATCTAGTTTAACCTAAGGGTTTGTTTCTTTAACGTTACGATCTTTGAGAGAAAGGGAAACTTGGAATTGAGTGGGGGACGTTCTTAATAATGTATCTAAGTTTACAAGTAAGATACGGAATTTTGAGGAAGAAAAGGAAGGGTAAGAACACGTTAGGATGTGAAGGAAGGTAGATTGGGTCCAAGCACAATGTGCTAAGGAGCCTGAATAAATATATGATGAGTCCGAAAGATACAAAGATACTTTTTATTGATCCAGCGGAAGCCTTCGCTGACGAGTTCAAGTCGAGAAGCTTGGCGGTCGGGGATGGTCCGTCGATATTTGGCTACGGATGTCCGCACTCAGGCGAAGTGCAGTGATTTATATCCTAGCCCTCGGAAATAGTACTTCAAGCGTACGATGGAGTTCATATATGGGGTAGGAAGCTGATCCAGTTAACTTGAACATATGCACCGGGTGGGAGGGCGCGGAGGGCCACGAAAGGGAGGACGAGTAGAACTACCCGTGCGATGATATAAAGGAAGACAATTATGCCTAAAAACAAAAACAAAAAAAACTCGTAAAGCTTCAGCTCAGTGAGTTCATTCCCCTTCTCTGGTAAGAGGATCCCGATGGTCATAATAAAAATGGGCACGCCTAAAAGGAGGATGGCCGATATTCTCCACACCCATTGTTCTTGCAATGTGACAAAGTGGAATGACCATGGGATGCAGTGAATGGCTCCGAAAACTGTCGCTACGCACATCGCAACTAAAAATGGTAAGCCGTCGTTGTCGTCGTCGTCGTTGAAGGGTGAATAAAATGTGGGTACTCGAAGGGTTTTGTCTCCCAGAGTTTTGCATTCAAACAAGTCGCCAAAAGTGCTGAAAAATCGTTTCAGGGGGAAGCCAATAAATACGTATCCGAGGCCAAAGAATGTCCCGTATTCCTCGCAGGCACGTCGTCTGAAAGCTCGAAATTGCTGCATTAGGGTGGGGGCTGGATCAGGGGTGGATGTATCGACTTGAATTGAGGTCGTTGGGAGTAGGTTGAGGGTGAGGGTCGCGTTCTCGCCTCTCTCAGGGAGTTCTTCGGCAGAGATTGTTGGGGAGAGAATAATTTGTGGGTGAGTTTCTTTTTTCTCAATATCCTCTTCAATTTTCCCGAGACGACCATCAAGAAGGTGTACCGGGATGGAACAACGGACGTCGAGGGGCTTGTCCCACCAAAGATAATAGACAACCCCAGTGAGACTAGCAAACGCGAGGGTAACCACCTCCAACTCGGTCACGGGTAGGCCGTATGCCCCCCGAGCGATGCATTGCCCAACAAACCACGTCGCTTGAAAGAGGACGATAGTCTTGGATAGATAATCCCCTTTACTTCGATCCGCGATCTCCTCCTTGGTGATTGTTGGCCATGTAATCTTCCCTGCTTCCGATAACTCCTCCAAGTCCTTGGCCTCCAGTACCCGCACGGGCTTTCCTCCCTCGTGAAGCATGAACCCACCCATGATGAGGAGGAATGAATGAGCTTGCGTCCAGCCTGTATGATTTTTTTCGTGTTTTTTCGTGAAATAACGCGCCCCAAAGTGTTGTCGGCCTGCCCAGATGATGATGAATTCTGGAGCAAGGATGAAGTATCCCATGATCGCCACCCGCCTTCTAAGGACTGCCCACTGAGAATCGCCAGGTGCCGGGATGTTGGGATGGACAGTGATCCATGTACATGTGAATATCATTGAAAGGCAACTCCAAAGTATATTGTATATCGAACGAGTATCGAACCTGTCGTCATCGCGAATGAAAATGGAGTGGTTTCTGGGGAGGCTTTCTGATGGTCGCAAGTCCGTTGGGAGAGCCAGGGTGTTCCAAGCTCCTGAAAAGCAAAAAAGGTAAAGCAGAACGAGAAAAATCATGGCTTGAACGAAAACGGCGAAAAGAAGCCGTCGTGAGTTCAGATATTTACCTACGGTACAACTCGCTCTCTATGTACCCTGCTGCTGCATGCGACTCTGGCTGACAAATTTTATCATCGTACCGGATCTGTTTCATCAATTAATCACTAATAGGCAGCCTGACGTGATGGACCCTTTTTAGAATTTATTGCCGTTTGCAATGAGGAATGCACTTGTGACATCACGCTACTAAATTTGGATCTTCCGAGTCCAATCTTCCGAGCACATTATCTCGCCAGCTGGAGGTCATACAAATGAAATTTCAACTGTTCTGAAACTGTATTGCTCAGTAGTGTTGCGCCCCGGCAAAAAGTACACGAAAATATGGTGATTTGATGCTGCCATCTTTGAGGTGTTCAATTGTGCTCGCTTTCTCATTTGCGAAGGAATTACAACAAGTAGAATAATTCTGAATTGATAGAACAATTTTAATAGGTATTTGGACATAGGCCCCACAAAAAATTGACCAAAAAATTACTGAGATACAGTGTCCCGCGCAGATGTGCACAGCTTGATGTCACACCGATAGCCGTGAGCTCCTTGAGCCCGACACCAATATTCTTGCAAATGAGAGTCCGATGTCTTTGGTATGGTGTTTTGACAGGACTAGCCTGAGCGGTCAGGTCATTGTTCTCGTTCTCATCGGCATGATGTCACAAGTACATTCTTCCTTGCAAACGGCAATAAGATTTTTTACCCATCTGTAAGGAATCACTATTCTCGAGCGTCATGAGGAAAGTAGCCTCGTAACCACATTGAAGGTCGGCTGGTGGTTGGCGATAGAAAATTGTCGGGACATGTCATACATTTCCCCCTCATTTCTCCCTGGACCTCAACGCCGTTAACGCTGCTGAGGGGCTGAAGTCTTAGTCAAGCCCACAAGGCACGGTGCAAGCCAGCCGCTTTCCAACATATTTTCTTCACATCATTCCTCGAAATTCTGTGATATCCTTCGTGATCTGCTCGTACACATCAGCTTGCATCCCATAGCGATAAAGTCGGCAGAGGAAATTCTTCTTCTACACTAACTGCCCAAAAAGAATGTCCGGTTTTTTTTTTACACATAACTTAATAACCAGTCTGAAATTTTCTAATTTGTAAAAAGGTATTATTACTAAGAGTACACTCTCCATTCTGAACATTTTACCGGGGTCATTAGCATAGGCATGCTGCCTTGAGACAAGATTTCGTGAGATTTTTTCAAAACGGCAGGTTTTCATGTCACTAGAACAGAAGATTTTTGTGTAAACTCTTGGGCTATATTAAAGTATAAACTGTTCTGAGTAAATAGGAACTTCAATCATAAAAGAAACTGCTGTCAATCCCAAGAAATTAACAGATGAAAATGGTCACTTTGATCCAAAATGGTGTATTTTGGTGTATTTTGGGTTGAAAATACCCAAAGTGATCAATTTAAAGTAACAATTCCTCAGGAATGGGAACACTTTTTTTTATGATTGAAGTTTTTATTTACTCAGAACAGGTTATACTTTAATATAGCCCAAGAGTTGCCAAAAAAATCTTCTGTTCTGGTGACATGAAAATTTGCTGTTTTGAAAAAATCTCACGAAATCTTGTCTCAAGGCAGCATACCTATGCTAATGACCCCGGTAAAATGTTCAGAATGGAGAGTGTACTCTTAGTAATAATACCTTTTTACAAATTAGAAAAATTCAGACTGGTTACTAAGTTATGTGTAAAAAAAAAACCGGACATTTTTTTTGGGCAGTTAGTGTAGGTACACTGGTCGTGGGGTAGTTTGGCTCGACTTCTTGCGTTGGGTAGCGCACGGGATGCGACCATCATCTGGAGAAGCATTTCGAGTTTTTCGCATTTGTTGCGCTTCGCCTCGCCCTCGGCGATGTGTGCACACACACGAGGTTTTTAGTGAATAGCGGATCGGTAATTGCAACAGGTTTCGTAAAAGGAATGATCCACATCAAACAGATCAGACGAGAGTTGCGCAGACTGCTTAATGTCGAATCGTCTATATCCTTGGAAGTCTTGTCCGGAATCTCGCCGGCCAATATTTCCGCCTGGGTATCCCTACAACCATGAGGTGCCTCAGAACGACAAGTCCAAAAAAAAAAAAATCGAAGAATTTGAACACATACCAGCCACACGTCCCCCCAGGCCGGAATAAGCTGCTGGAGACTTCATTCGGCGACGTCCTGGTTGGTAGACGTCCATGTACTCGTCCTCGAGTGGTTCAGCTACAAAGTGAACGAATAATCAGGTAAAGTAAAATGAAATTGGACAACCCAAGCCGGAGTCTGGCATACCTACCTCTATCGATCAATTCCCGGACACCTCTTCGCCTTCTCAGGAGTAGCTTCTGATAATTTGTTGCGTTGATCCCATTCGACCACAACCCACGTTTTGATCTGCTTCGGCGGCCTTCAGGCTTTGCGCACCCTACGAAAATGAGCTCCTCGCTCGTTGTACTCGTTAATCACAACCTTCATACGCGCTGCCTCCACCAATCCGACAATACTCTAAGAGGGGCCATTGTCAGTTTCTGGACCCCATAGCAAATGAAGCAACTCAAGGAGAGACAAATCAAGAAAATACTCTATACCGTCTAACAAACAATAATCCTCTAAACCATCTAACACCGAGGGAACATAAGGCCGGGCGATCCCTTCAAGTTCCCCGTCATATTCGCTGATAACTTGTCAAGAATGATCGTTTTTCCTGAGTTTTGGATGAGACGCGCGTCAGTACCCTGGAGCTGTCAACAAGGGTAGGGATGGGAAGTGCTTTTGCGGAGCTGGGGGAGTTGGAGAGATATTTTAGGAAAGGAAAGAAGATAGAGGGAGGAAAGACGCACCATGTTCACAAGTCATATAGCTGTGTAGCCATGTTCGTGAGTGGCCCCTCTCCCTCTTTCTTTCCAATTCGACCCAGGATTGGATTAGTCCTCATCGGATTCTCAGCGTTGTGATTGGATTTTCGAATCGTATTTCGGTAAAGAGGAATTCGAACACCTCGGGAATGGCCATTGGTGCTAACAGACCCAGGGCATGACATAATATGGCGACGTGCAGATGCTGGGTGCTGTACCAAACGCTAAGGAAGTTGGTGGGACAGAGAAAAGGAACAATCACTTTCTTATAATTAACTCATACAACGGCCACACGTGACACACGTGACAAGTCGCGTCTCGACTCTCAAACATTCTAAGGCTTACTATTCTTCCTCTCTTCGGACTCTTCCACGCGCTCAAGCTTTCTACAGATACGGGCGAGACTGGTCCCAGAAGCCAAAAAAAAAAAAAAAAAACTCTGTGAGTAGCTTAAGCTCTCAGGATTATAATAATTATTTTTGATAATTATCCACAAGCGGTAGGAAGTATGTAATACTAGTGTGAGCAGTGGAGCGCAAGGTTTGTGAAAAAGCCTAGGGCTTTAAATTTCCAACCCGCCAGATGTCCCGATCCTGGAGAAGATGAGATGACTCAGCCAATAATAGGGTGGGAAAACCCGTCTCATGTGGAGATCTCATGGTAACTGAATGGCGGCAACAAGCCTGAGCGGGAGAAGAGCATTGTGCCCAGAGAAAAGGGTATGGAGGGTGGGCCAAAGAAAAGAGTAGACGAGACCCTAACCCTACGATCATCAACAAATTTCTATATTTGGTATTTCCGGACGTGTCCGAAATGTCCGCCGGCGCATAAGGAGCGTTTTCAAGTTGACATCCGGGGTTTCTCAATAGAATAATCCTAAATGTAATGCTTCGCCGAGGATCAAATAAGTTCCTGACAATACAACCCAATTTATTGAACCGATACCCAGTACTGCAGGGCGCACCCGCTTACTGGCTAAAATATCTGCAACGGACAAATTGGTACCTTGCAATTTGGAACCAACTGAGCTGGTAGGTCACAATTTTCCGGTCATAATGGTACCAGTGGGAAAGCCACAACTGGTGGCGACTTCGGAGGAGCACAAAGCTTAGATTAGTTCCGATTCAACTGAGAATTCGCCGCTTACGAACTTGGGATTCACGTCGGTTTCCATTCTCTCCTTCGTGATTGGTCACATTCCGATAGCCGACTCCGATTTTTATCGTCTCGCTCTTTAAAGGCTCAAAATACTTGGACTTTTCCCCCTTCCTTTCTCTCCGACCCCTACCATTTCTTACATTTTCCCTTCCGTAGGTTCATTTCCCATACTTTCGCCTCGGGTCACCGTTCCTAAATTCGCTTCCAAGTGGCTCGCTGTTCTATCCAATGAGCCAGGCTAGCTTGAGACTTGCGGTCCCTTGATATGAGCGGCATTGCGATAATCCTCCTTTACCTGAGTCTCATCTTCTTACTCTATCAAACCTCCCTGAACACGACTTCCATCCCTGATCATGTTTGAATCACAGTTTATGGATCGGTTCAGTTGAGGTAGTTTTAAGACTAAGGAAAGACGAGGCATTGCGTAGAGTTATATCCGGGATTGGGTTGACTGGAGCTTTCCAGACTCGCCAAACCTTTATGGCCGCTTTATTTTTCAATCGGTTACCCTATGCCATTATTTTTGGACTGCACGCAGCATCCATCTGATGCGTACCTGTGTGTCCTCGTTCAATGATTTGTTTGTTGGTACCCAACTACACGTGGTTTTTCCACTAAGCAATCTCATACCGAATCCGATTTGTAGGGAGGGAATGGGGAATCACGCTCGAACAAATAGGGTCCTGTCCATATCATGTGGAGCGAGTTGAATGGAACACATGGGAATAAATGAAAAGCCGAAGAGCCAGGTGCGGGTTCATGAAATAGTATGCGACACGACTAGCGCGTGGGATGAACTGTCTTGAAAGGTATACCGATACCTGACGACCATCCAGAAAATCACCGCAAAAAATAGAGCAGATCAAGATTCTAGTATAACAGTGTAATAAATATTCCGTCCGACGCCGGGGATGCACAAGGAAGTTACTTACGTTGTAGGACTCAGTAGGAGTTGGAAGTTGAGATGAGAAGGATGGACGCGTAACATGTGTACCATAAAACATCCTCGGTGTCCACAATCCAACGTAAGCCCATGCGATGCCCCATAAAACATCAACCGCTAACACCATCATCACATCATCAGTTATGGGATTCTTTTTGATCTCATCCAATGCCTCCTCAGGCGCGACTTCCTCTACCGCACACAAGACACACGAAACGGTTACACCCTCATCAAACGAGCCCTCGAAGACCCAAAATATGACAAAGTCATCCTGCCAGGGTGGGATACAGGGGTCCCTTATCATCGACAAGCTTGTCGACAACCTCTCCGAGGAAGACATCCACAAGCTTGAGGTATATACTTTCGCTTCCGCCGCCAACCACTTCAACAACCCCACCTGCACCGATGGTGGGGTGAAGGGGTACCTCATCCGCCACATCGAGCACTACGCCAATTCTGGAGACTTTGTCAGTCGTTTGGGTCTCCTCAACTTTGCAAAGGCGCCCACGCATCTTGCTGGTCGATTCGTCGGGCAGCTGTTTGAACGCCCTGGGAGTGGACATATGCTTAACCAGCATTATCTCGATACAATATTTCCCTTCGACCCCAACACAGGCCAGGTGGCAGACACCAATGATTTCATGGCAATGCTGGTGGATGAGATGACGGTCCTTCGTGGGCAGAATGTTCCTAACACCGATGAAAATTTGGTGATGGATTTCTCAGGGGCTTTTAGGTCTGTCGTTCCTCAGAGCCCTTTGCCTTCGGATTCTTTGACCAGTGGGAACATCAAGCCTATTTCGGAGTTGAGTCGTTTGTGGAAGTATCGCAATGGCATGTCACCGACAATTTAGGCTGAGGGAAGGAGAGCTATTATAGACATCATCACTGGTAAGTTGACTGTAACATTTGAGGATTGATTCATTAAGAAACAAAAATTGTACAATATCAATGACAAGTATCCCCCAATACAAACCAAATACAGAATTTTTCGAAACTAGTGGGAGACGTAAAGGACAAACCTGAATGTACACATAAACCTTTCATCAATTACTTCGGGCAGAGATGCGAGGGTAATCCATATGCCACGATGGAGTTAAATCGCTTGACAGATCGGTATCGTATCGGTAAATGCATAGCGAATATTATTATTCATTTGTCCTTTTCATGCTGTGTGAATTATTAGCTTATATAAGGCTTCAAGTTGAACGCGAGCTTAAACATTTTATAAACTCTTGTGGCCAGCTTTGGGGCGGAAATACGACGGCGACGCACACACAGTGAGGTTAAACGAGTTAACGCATCAGGTATTTCACCACGACGGGAGTATGTCTATATTAAGTATCTCAGGGTCGTCCCGTTTGTGCCATGTCCGTAGTCCTGTTTTTACCCCGGAGAAGTGTACTCGTACTGACGCTTGCTCACAGGCCATCAATTTTGCCTCGTAAACCTGGGCCGGCGTGACGAGGTCTTACAACGGACCGGCGAGTCGCCTTTGTGCATCTTAAGAAGCAGCACCGCCCACGGCTGCACCGGTAAGTCACATTGGAACTCGTCGAGGACTGGCCCCACCTCGAGCTGGTATTCGGCGATGCTGCCTGAGCCAACCGCGGGCCCAACCTCTGGGATATCTTCCAGCGCCCTGCACCCATCCGCGAGGCCTTTCGGGTGGTGCAGCACATGCCTTACATCTTCGAAGAGTTCGCGCTCGCACTGCACACGTTCTGCGCTCTACCGCACTTTCCCTTCTTCCAGGGCTTCGTGGACGAGAACTCCAACGCGATCACCCACACCAAGCCTTCGTCTTCTTGCCTGAACCGCTGTCACCGCCCCTGTGCTCAACCAGCTCCTCATCGCCGCATACCTCGACATGCGGCCCTACTTTGACCTCCACCCTTATCTTTTCCCGCCTCCCGTCCTCCCCCGCTCTCTCGCGTTCCCGTATGCCGGCCCCACTCCCTCGTCCGGCAGATTCGATGCCGCCACCCGCATCCTACATACCTACTCCCGGTGCTGCGACCTCCTAACCGTCATCGAGCTCCAATCCCACCTCGAACTCGAAGCTCAATTCCCTTCCGCCTTCCCTTCTAGCTTCGCATTTCAGTAACCCGCACCTCCCACCGCAGAGCATCTCTGCCTTCTTCATGGCTCCACCACCCGCCCCCCTGTTCAACGAGGGATGCGTAGGAGTCGGCCCGCGGCGTCCGGTTGGTGTGAAAATTTGGTGGTCCTTCTTTCCTCTCGTCCTTGCTGGAACAAATCGCCGAAAATATGGAACATGCCGGATTCGCACACGGCACAACCGTTGTCTCAATATCCTTAGATCGTTACTTGAGCTACCACCCTGGACTCTGGCACTCCGAAACCAGGTCTGCCATGTTATCGTCTGGTTCCGTAGCCTAATTGCTACACTTACACTCCCCCTCACCATAACCTTATAATTCTTCAACGCGATGTCAATGACTCTGAAAAAAAAAATCTATCCAAGTTTCTGGCCGAATTCGACACGACGACGTCCACCCGCTAGCAGCAGCCTTCTCGTCACAGGCATCGTCGCCCCCACATTTCGAAAATCGACCATCGCCGACTATGGTCGCATTAATGGGAATGGCTGATGTTCTCGCCGTGGATTTTCTTAATACTCGATGAAGATCGATGGGGCTGGTGGGTGGATCGATGGCCGCCTTCGATGACGGTGTCAGAGCTACAAATCTCTGTAACTGGTCAATGTCAGGTAGGACCTTTCTTCGTCATTTTTCTTTCATTGACGAGATCACACATAATTCTCTCCTTAGCTCCAATTGTATTTCGGTAAATGGTGCCTGGTGCAACCAGGATTCCTCGAAATGAGATTCGGCCATCCTACCTCGCTGCTGAACGGGTCTAGGTGAGATCCACTATCATTTTCATTTCCATTTGTCTATTTCCAGACCCCGGTGACCTGTGCGTCACCGTTACGTGGTTCCCAGTTTCTCTGAATCGCGTGTGCATTGTTTAGTAGAAGGTTCCTATTTACGAGCGGCAGGGCTCACCGCATACGAACTAAATTATCACTTTCATCAGCGGACGACGTCGCTAATGCTGCTGAACGTTTCGGATGCTTGTCAAATAACAAAAAAAGCGGATGTTACTGGCCCACCTTTACCTGTTCGCCGACAGCATGCGTATTGCAATGCGAATGGAGAACATTCCGACATGATGATGGGTGTTAAGAATTGTTTGTCATGTCTTGCCTATCCCGTCCAGTTTCGAACACCACTGCAGAACCACGGCGGTGGGTTCTTCAGAGATGCACGGATATATACACAACACAGAAATGCAAGGTTGGTAATTAGAACATCGTTTCCGTCTGGAGTTTCGCAACGAAACAAAAGGATATAATCATATCCGTCCTTGTTTGGAAATATCAGCCTCTCCGCTTCTTTAAATATACGGACCTCGTACGGGAGGGAAGTGACGGAGTTCATATATGGGGTAGGAAGCTGACCCAATTGAGCTGAATATATACACCGGGTGGGAGGGCGCGGAGCGCCACGAAAGGAAGGACGAGGAGAACTATTCGTGCGAGGAAATAAAGAAAGATCATTATGATAACAATCAAGAACATAAGAACCTCGTAGAGCTTCATCCAAGTGGGTTTATTCTCCTTGTTGGGCCAGAGGCACCCGGAGGCGATGAAAAAAACAGGCACACCTAAAACGAGGATGGCCGATATTCTCCACAACCATTGTTGTTGCAATGTGGGGAAGGGGAATGACCACGGGATGCAGTGAATGGCCCCGAAAACCGTCGCTACGCACAGCGCAGGTATAAATGGTGCGCCCTCGTTGTTGTCGTTGTCGTAGCCGGATGAATAAAATGTGGGTACTCGAAGGCCTTCGTCTCCCAGAGTTTTGCAGTTCACCATGTCGTCAAAAGCACAAAAAAATCGTTCCAGGGGAAAGCCGATGAATACGTATCCGAGCCCAAATAATGTCCCATATTCCTCGCAGGCAGCTCGTCTAAAAGCCCGAAATCGCTGCATTCGGGTGGGAGCTGGATTAGGCGTGGATGTATCAACTTGAATTGAGGTTGTTGGGAGTGGATTGGGGCTCACGACCCCGTTCTCGTCTCTCTCAGGGAGTTCTTCGGCACAGATGTTTGGGGAGGGAATAATTTGTGGGCCAGTTGCTTCTTTCTCAATATTAACAACCCCTAGGATTTTCCCGGGACGACCATCGAGAAGGTGGACCGGAATGGAACAACGGACGTCGAGGGGCTTGTCCCACCAAAGATAATAGATAACTCCAGTGAGACTGGCAAACGCTAGGGTAACCACCTCCAACTCTGTGACGGTTAGGCCGTATGCCCCCCGAGCGATACATTGCCCAACAAACCACATCGTTTGAAAGAGGACGATCGTCTTAGATAGATAATCCCCTTTGCTTCGATCCGCGATCTCCTCCGTAGTGATCGTTGGCCATGTAATCTTCCCTGCCTCCGATAACCCCTCCAAGTCCTTAGCCTCCAGGACTCGCACCGGCCTTCCTCCCTCGTGAAGCATGAACCCACCCATGATGAGGAAGAATGCGTGAGCTCGCGTCCAGCCCGGATGATTTTTTTCATATTTTTTCGTGAAATAACGCGCCGCGTAGTGTTGTCGCCCTGCCCACAAGACGAGGTATTCTGGAGTAAGGAGGAAGTATCCCATGATTGCCAGCCGCCTTCTTAGGACTGCCCACTGAGAATCACCAGGTGCCGGGATGTTGGGATGGACGGTGATCCATGTACATGCGAATATCGTTGAAAGGCAACTCCAAAGTATATTGTATATCGATCGAGTATCGAACTTGGTTTCTGCATCGCGAATGAAAATGGGTGGAGAGTGGTTTCTAAGGAGGATTTCTGGTGGTCGCAACTCTGTTGGGAGAGCGAGGGTGTTCCAAGGTACTGAAAAGCAACAGAGGTATAGTAGGATGACAAATATCATGACTAGAACGAAAACGGCGACAAGAAGCAGTGACAAGGGGGTTCCAAAGATTTAATGCAATACCCGGGGTTGAATTCTTTATCTCGCTAGATGCTGAACCCACCACCCACGTGATTCAGGCACGCTTCTATATAAGGTAATTCTTACTTATTCGGAGTCAGTAGGTGTTAAACAGACTCGAACCAGAATAAACAATTAGTGTAATTCGATAGCATCTCTTAAGTAAGAACAAACTAGTAAAGTAAAAAAGAAAGCTATGATGTCACTCGATCAACGGCGCAAGCCCTGCAATGACTGACAAGCGTCGCAAACCCAATTTCGGGGCGCTTGTTCAAGTTCCACGCACGCGAGATGATACTACAGCTGAAGGTAAGCATATCACTTCATTTATTCTTATCCATTTTGATTCACAGCCCATTTTCTTTTCAGGGTAGGACATTGTCAGATTGTGGGGTAAGTAGTGGTTCTCCCACAAACACAGGTACGAAGATCACCAATTGCGAATGCCTGTCTTTTCCTTTTTGATCGTCCGCTTGGTTCTACCGCCATATGTCGAAGTCCTTCACTTATTCCTGAGACGTTTGGCTGTAATAATGGTTGGCCAAGAGAAAGGGATCCGTTGTCTGATCCCGAAGGACGAGGCGTGTTGATCTAAGTTTTCAAGGTGAGTACGGCTTCCATTTACTCAGATTCAAATCGCTTACCACATCGACTGCTGCCCGATTAGTTCTAGAATCCACGGTTATCGAGTTAAGTTCAACCACACAGTCCGAAATCACCTCTTATCACCGCCGTTACGAGAACTTCCGGAGATTCGGGTAAGCTTGCCACGCCGCTGCTCTGGCAGTTCTGTTGACCACCACATTCGCTACCTCATGGTACGTCCAAGGCTTGCTTGCCACTTTCCTCTCCAAGAGCACCTTCGTGCATTGATTCCTGGTCATCCACTGTCCGTGTATGTTCATTTGAACGCTCGGAAATCCGGTTGCCTGACCGATGAGCATCGGACATCATGAGTGGTTGTAGTATATAATTGAAATTCCATTGTCACTAGTGCTCAAACGGGCCTCAGAGGGCAAAAAATTTATGACGTCCATGTTTTTTTTCAAGCAACCAACCGTGGTCCGGTCCGGCATTCTGATTCCGGAACTTGAGTTCGGAAATTTATCTGGAGTACAACTCGCTAACGTACATAGCCTTTTGATAGCCCTACGCAGCCTCGTACATAGAAAACCGTCGTGATATTTGACACATCCCCCCTGGACCTCAGCGCCATCAACGTACAGTCCAATCATTCATTACTAACCCTGCTCGCTGTCACTTAAATTTAGGCAACCATCCACGAACCTTGGCCTTTGTTCGACAATGCATTAATTGTGACCTAGCAACCAACTCGCCGCCGGAACCCATCCCACTGTGTATTCCATGCCATGCCATTCTTCCTCGACAAGGTTGAGCTCACTGAAACAAAAATATCTTTTTCGAATTGAAATATATCCTTCGCCATCTCCACCACTAACTATATGCCTAAGTAGCGTACAGACTCCCACAAATTTTTGTCAACACATTTGTTCAAGATACATGTCAATGATTTCACCAAGGAGTAGAGGTTAGAGGGTGGACAGTGGCCCGAGTAGGATGGGAAGTGCTAAGCGGTTTGGGTGGTTATCTTAATGGTTGGCTTAATCGACTTCGTCTATCTTTTTGGACCTCGAAAGTCAAATGCCATTATGGGAACCAACCAACTAAGGTTTTTTTCCAGACTCGGAGTAAACCAGAAATTGATTGGACGGAGCAGATACTTCTGGACACCCTTACGAGGGCGATAGCCTTGAACCTTTGTACAAAATCTTCGCAGGAACCCCCCTGCAAACGGAGTCTCTGCTGACTACGGAGCCTTCAACCCTCGACAACCTCCTCGATGAGGGTACGCCGGCCTACATTCTGACTACGTGGGATAGACGAGCTCGAGGCTTATCTATTTTTAGCGCCCGTTGAAATTCTTGCAGGAATATTATCCAATCGCGTTAACGTGCATGTCGGTGAACACACGTATGTTCAAGCTTTTCCAGTGGCTTGATACCAGGGTGTACCTCCTGCTGGCGGTGAAATATGCTCCGCAATGTCAATCACAGGGCCACTTCAAACTCGGCCAGTGCAGCCGGGCCGAGAATTACAAATGAACAAGAAAAATCTGGAAAGACGCAGGGTTGTCAATCATTGGTCAATCAAACGACTTTACAAAGAAATCTGGAAATCTGGAGCTCGTTTGGCACACATTCGAACGTCTCCACACCCAGCTGACCTTATTTAAAGCCGCTAATTGCAGGCTTTCCAATTTATTTTGCTCAGCCTGGAGAAAGTCCATAATATTGACACAGTTAAGAAACTCTTCCCATTGTTTTTTCCTGTTTTATATTGCGCAATGGTGGGTTGCTTGAGGGGGTGAAAGACAGTGACGTCTCCCGAGTTCGAAAAGGTGAACGAACCCCGTTCGTTCCGGGGTTCAAAGAAACCGAGGTTTAGATTTGGATGTAAAATGTATTGTGAGTCGAGGGGGGGAACTCGACTGAGGAAAACTGCGAAAATACATGGGGTTTTATACTACGGAAAGAGATCTTGAGAGAGATTGGTTGTACGAAAATAGAGAAGATATTAGCGATGTGATATTGTGAAACTGGGAAGAGTGTCTGGGCATTCCAAAATAGTCTTGCCGTCAAGTAGATTTGAGTCGCAATTGTGATAGTGTGAAGAGACAACGTAAAGGGCACATAGACCATCTGCGCTCCTTACAGGCGTGTAGCTATCCATCCTTAATTCAACTCCTCCAAGTGTTTGTAGAAGCTTTTCCCAGAAGCGGCGTCGACTTGGAATCGATAAATAGGTCAACGAGGGTCCAGAATTCAGGATGAGAGCAAAGAAAATCGCAGAAAAATAGACAGACGGTTTCCAGGAAATATGGAAATAGGGTTGGATATTTCAAGCTTGAGTCTTCGGGAATCGTGGAATGGATAAGAGCTGTGACGGAGTTAAAGCTTTGTGCATCATCCATGCGCATCCGAGTCGGAATTATCTTTTTCTACTCAAATCGGGGTCGTGCTTTCGTACTGAAGATAGTGGAAAGGAGTTCAGGCTGGATGTTTTTCTGAAGATGAACAATTGGACTCTTGGTGGTCCTCATCATGGGCTTATCACAGAAAATATTCACCTACCCGGGTATGCTATTTATTTAGTAAAAATGTCTGATTCTGCAAGGGGCGGGGCTCGCCACACCGCAACTGAAATATGTACCAAGTTAATATTAATGAATCAATGAAGATTCGAGTGCTACAGTGCACCTGACACCTGTTCGTGTCAGGGGCTCGCTTTTGATGCTTCCCCGCAACTGCCTCATCTTTGTGTGACAGCAACTGACTCGCCACTTCGGCTATCCATGTCGCACCTAGAGCTCGTAGGTCACGACAGGTTGGTTGGCTCCAGGTCGTGTCCCAGCACCCCATCTGCAGGTTCCCAGCGCTCAGCGGCCAATCATCTCATGTCGCTGTTGTCGAACCCCGTCTGCCATCACTTATCGTGCACAAGCAATTCCCTGTGCTCAAGGATGGATTATAGTGGTCCAGGGCCTTCGATGCTCCTCTATAGCCCCATCGTCATTCTATTACAGGGCCGTCTTTCTCCCTGCATCACTATCGTATGGTACATCATCGTTTCTTGTCACGATTCTGTGTTTACCTACACGGACAATACAGCGTTTGAAGAAAGATTTATTTGTGTGATCGGAAACATTTAAGCCGTGTCGTCGGAGGACCAGGGTTGATCGAATTAATTTTTCAATCGCGTCGTGGGTATTAGTGGTTTGTGATCGTCATGAAATCGGGACTCTCCATGTACCTGTGTTATCACTCGGGTCCCTTCGTTTTCTTTACCTTACCATTTGCTTTCGGTATCTAAAAGTTATTCATCGCAATAAATACACAGTGGCATTCTTGTAGCTATCTCTGCTGTTGAACATTCAATGTTAACTACCAGTCTATTTTTATCTATCGTGTGAGGAGGGCCGCTGTCTGGAACATTCCGGCAATTCCAAAATCAACCTCATTATACGGATACACTATGGGTCCCGGCCGTCTTGAGCATATGCTGGAGGTGGACCTAGGACGGGACCAGAAGTCGTGACGGCGACGTTCGAATTCTGGGTGTCACTGAGCTCTGTTACTCTCTGCTGAAGCTCTTGAATTCTCGAACGATTGTTGGGTCCAGCATCACTCTCCAGCCGATGAATCTCCAGGATCAACGTTTGGACCTCGCGCATCCTGTCCACGAGGCTCATTTGATCGGGTAAAGGATTGGTTGGTAGTTTCTCCGAAGTGGCAGGCGGAGGTAATATCGATTGGGATCCGGAGATTGAGTGAGGCACAGTTGGTAGTGATGGCCCTGATGGGGGATTAGGCGAGAATTTGGGGGATGGTGGTGTAGGTGGGTAGGGGTTGCGAGGGTATGCAGCACTGGGAGGCGGGGGGTAAGAAGGCGGCGAGAACGCCGGATTTGGAAAAGCTGGTCGTGTCGTCCAAGATTGTCGCGGGTCATAGTGAGGACCTTGTGCAAACTGCCCAGGGGTTTGCATCGGTGGTGAATACATTGGCATCGTGCCGTTCTGGTTATGGGGATATATTGAAATGGGAGGGACGGCGAAAGCGTTTAGTCTCGCTCTGGCTAGGGTGGAAAGTGCTGATTTAGTCCAATATAAGGCGAAAAAGCGTTTACGCACTGCGCCTATTGGCTTGAACTCGCAAAAGTCCACCCAGGGTACAAAGCACGACGATCGCGATAATGGCTCCGACATACACAGCAAGATTTAGCATCGGGAGGCGAGAGTGGGGATAGAATCCGTAAGAAGAGATCTAGTCACTCCTAAGGGTCAAGGATTCTCCTTAAGATTCTCGGTGCCCAGTATTAGCAGTACCTTGGCCGCTGACTGAACGTTGAAGTGGAAGTTGAACGTCGGAATTCATCCAAGGTGGAAACGGCACCTTTCCCCCGGTTCCCCTGGGAAGGCTATAAATAGCACAAATATTTTTCCTGGCTGGGTGGCGGGGATATCTCAAGGCACTTTTACATACTGTCAAAATACGGAGGTCGTTCCGGACATCTTCGAGCATCTCAGAAGAGAGCTTTGTGACCATAGACGAGAAATTTTAAGAAAAATTTGTGCAAGTCGGCTGAATAAATATTTCAGTCAAAAGGTGAGGAATCGCGACGACAACAGAATGAGTACATGCAACAGGGTGGTCACTATGATGGTGTAGGTACTTAAGGTGGGATATATTTCATAGGTAAAAGGTGGAAGCGGCCATTGTTTGAACAGAAATAAGGCCCTTTGAAGACCATTGCAAACCGGATGGGCATCAAGGACGAAGACTGATGGTTGAGGCGACCACCTGGAGAGAACTCTCCAATATCTCAAGGAACCGTATTTCATGTGTGATGAATGACAGAGATATGGAAAGGAGAAAAAACACGAACTCCAATGAAAGTCCACAAGATGCGCCCGGAACCAATTTTCGTCCTGAGCCGACAAATTTCCCAACCCACATTGCACAACAGCAAGGTGACTGATGGCAGGACCAAATTGTGTCGCAGTTTTCCAGTCGGGATCATCATAATCCACTTCGAGTGCGTTGCGCTCCTCGATCATCTCCTTGAGCGATGAGATCGAAAATTTTGGGAGTCGACAGAGAAGGAGGCGACGCATTTCGTTGCAGGGATACCCAAAACGTGAACTTCGACGGCCCAGCGCTTCGAGAAACACGCCCGAAACGAGTGGTAACGATCAAGCCAGAGATTGTCCCCTTCCCAAGCAGCGACGGCGCAACAAGTCGACACTTGCGCTGATGTCCTCCAGAACCAGCGTCTCCGGCGCACCCCCGAAATTGTGGAGGTCGGGAAGGGGACAACGGGTGATGCGTAGAACGAAAAGAGGGTCGAAATACACAAGCTTGGAAATATCCGTGATAAAGGACTCGCTTACATCTTCAAAATGGTGAGTTTGAGAGTAATGATTCGAAATTGCGATGGGGGCAAATGGAAAAATACAGGCCTTCGAATTTAAGTTGCTCCAGAGAAGCCATAGAACCGAGGGAGTTAGGAAAATCTTGTAGATCATACTGACGCTTTCACCGGGTGTGTATTGCGCGATGGTAAGTTGGCTCAGGCCACTGAGCATATCCATCCAATAATTCAACGCTTCCGAAAGCTGGCAGATGTTTTTTCCGTTGATAACTAGGCGTCGCAGCTCCGGGTCAAACTTCGCCTCCAAGTCGCCGTCTGAGTCATCACCATCTTCGTCGTATGCGTGGGCGTCGCAAATCAACTCCATAAACTTGAGGTGAGGAGCCACAATTCTGTTGAATGTTTTACGGATGATGGGAAGTGATGAGCTCCTCTGAGCATCGACGTGAAGACTGCGACAACGGTGAAGGTGGGGTTTGAGAATGTGGAGAAATGTGTTTATCTGACATTTTTCGTGTCGATCCGAGTAAATGCGGGGCTAAGTTCGCCTCGACGCGTAATAAAAACATCGATCTGGTGTTTCCGTAACCACTCCAGGAAAAGCGAAACATCTACAAGCGGTGTTGGCTTGGAATCGACAAAGAGGACCACGAGGGTCCAGAATTGAGGATTAGACGAAAGGATATCCCGCCAAAATGAACAGACAGCGGAAATAGGGCTGGGGATTTCAAGTTTGGGCCTTTGGGAATCGTTGGTTGGATAACTCGGAGCCGCGACGGATTGTTCAAAACCTTCGGGGTCTTCCATGCGCATCCATGTGGGAATAATAATCTTTTTCGAGTTGAATCGGGGTGGTGCTATCGTGTACGAAATTGAAGATAATGGAAACGAGTTCAGGCGGAAGATCTGTGATCGACGTTTTTCGCAGAGGAACAGTCGGACTCTTGGTAGTCCTCATCTTATCACGGCGATACCCACCCGCTTGCATGTGAACTCTTTTTAGTAGAAGGCTCTTATTCTGAAAAGGATAGGGCTCACAGCCTCACTACATGAAAACTGAAATACCGGGTCAATGACGCGTCAATGAATCAAACGGTTGAAACTTCGCTCATGGTACACGTGACACCCCCTGTCGGGACCGCGACGACTTTCAAACTATTACAAACCATCCCCAGAAATAGTGGTGTTCATTCCTTCATCAGTCTGGCTTTCACACCCAACGAACTATCACCTCCTTCCGTACAATGTACATGGATATTCCGTGTCTCGATTGTGCTGTCTCTGAGAAGCCTCATGCTACTCCACCGACGGAAGTCAGTATACAGCATGCTGTAATTCATCCAGATGCTAGGACAGGATAAAAACCAAAACGTGAGTAACAACTACAACGACCATGATTGTTTCCAACGTTCATTTACGGCTTAATCTCGAACAAATTACGGCTCTCGACAGCTTCCAATGCTCCTGTGGGAAATCATATGTCTGTACCACTTCCGCAATAGCATCCTCGTTGGGCAACGGAACATCGGCTTCGAAGAACTAAACACTCTCAGAGATGTCGTTAATGGGTGTCCTCTTCTTCCATTGCCTCCGCCTTTGAAAAAACCTGCAAGAACCTGGTTCGCCCCACTGTCCACGTGCACATTCATCCTGCCCATGCCACCTTTCGTGTACATGAACCAACCGAACGACGGCTCCTCTTCGACGCTCTCCTCTCCCAAGCCTATCTCGATAGCATCCGTTTGGTGCAATCCCAGCATGGCCGCTGTTATCTCCCGCATTTGGGCCAAAGTCGTCTAAACAGCGGAGTTTGAGTACACTAGGAAGGCGTTTGCTATTTTTCAACAAGTTTCTGGAGGCTTCTTGAACGGTGTACGGTTACATCATTGACGAGGCTTACTATAGGAGATTGACTTTGTTGGTCTGTCAGGAAGACAAGACATGGATTGGGTGAGACGGATGGGTGCCAATGTAAAGAGATTCTGAGAAGGTTCGTGTTCCTTATCGTTCTTTCTTATCAAGTACGCAGGCCTTGTAAACCAATTGCTCGCCATCAGCATTGAAGTAAGTCGCAACTTGTCTGGCTCCAGAATTTTCACATTCCTCAACACGCGAATTAGATATCGTACTCGGTGTCGACATATCACCGCAGTGGACTCGGTATTCGACTGGTTGAATACGTTGTTTAAGAAAGATATTTCAAAAGGCTTCGAAGGCTTTCTTTCGATTCGCTTTACTTCCGGGATCGCTGCCAATGTCTCGATGTCGTACAGCCCCGATCTGGCAACGTTGCCTGGAAGATCCTACCTTGACAATTTCTTTCTTTTCGCGCTTTGCAATTCTGTCAGGGATTTTGACTACGTCGTGGCGCATATCCAGGTAAATAATATCAACCAGTTCCAGGTGCGACGATTGGCCTGTTGGCATATCCATTTTTGTTCACATCTGGCGTCTTCAACTGTAGGGACGCCTCCATTGGGGTCAATATCTGACGCCGTCGTTAACGGCACTTCAGTACAAGGGACGTGACTCCGAGTTTTTCGAGAGCATCTCTGAGTTCAAGAAGATTGCGGCGAAGTTCGATCCGGACCGTTTAATGTGGAATGATTTTATGAATCAGAACGATCTGGTCTGTTGTATAAATGGTTTGTATGCTCTATCTCGGATGTATGTAAGTAATTGTAGTAGTAGCTATAGCCGGTGTATTGGTATGGTGGTTGGATGAACTGAAGGGGAGTCGATTTTCTGTGTAATGAATAGACCTTTTCCTGTTTTTTTTTTTTTAAAACCTTAATACACGAAGTTGAAGTCACCGAATCAAAATCTCCTCTCGAATACACCCGGCCACTCTTCTACGCCATATCTACCACCAGGTGCACGCCCAAGCGCTTTCCATATTCCCACAATTTTTTTGTGCAACACGTTCGTTCAAGTAGACTTGCGACCAGCCCGTATATGAAGTTGTAAAAACCATCGATATAGCTCAAATATAAGAGGAAAAGAAATTGCCCAGCGAGTAAAATTCATAGGAAAGATAATAAAAACCGCGGAGAAATGATCGGATATTAGAGATCCATGTATATATACTATCACAACATAGATATGCAAGTATCCCGCTAGCTACACGCGATCGGACTCCGGGATGGT
>Ga0307517_10001272_pt1 | contig 42329 bp, 38 predicted proteins | sample 23_EM_MG_FD_194515 | JGI IMG/M metagenome (GOLD analysis project Ga0307517, IMG submission 194515) | Populus trichocarpa ectomycorrhiza microbial communities from riparian zone in the Pacific Northwest, United States - 23_EM | ecosystem: Host-associated > Plants > Roots > Unclassified | place...
CCCCCCCCCCCCCCCCCCCCCCCCCCCCCCCCCCCCCCCCCCCCCCCCCCCCCCCCCCCCCCCCCCCCCCCCCCCCCCCCCCCCCCCCCCCCCCCCCCCGAGCAGACGGGTTGGGATTTGTTTCATTCTACTCGTGCCTTGTGTTTATTAATTATCTGACGGTTAAGCCTTTCCATCCACTCAACAGCAGGGATGCTCAGCCAACCGAATCACACTTGGTGATCCCATCCACTGCTCTCTCGTACCGGACTCCGGGTAGCCCGGGCGCTCCCCGAAAAGCCGACGCAATCCACTACGCAATAGTTACACTTTTCCCCAGTTGAGCCCCACAATCACAGACCATCATTCTTCAGCGGTACACAGTAGGCAGCAGGCTGTGGTGCCTTGCGCAGAGGACAGGTGACAATAGCGACCAATGAACCCCCCCTTCCCACGATAAGGCGATTTTTGAGGTAACCAGAAGGTGGGGTATCTGACCGGAGATGTGGGCTACAGCTATTTCCACAAACGTAGGCGCCTGTAGAGATATCGCTAAGTGAGCTTATTCTAATCACTTATATGTTAGCAACACTCAACACTCAACACTCAACACTCAGCGCTCAGCGCTCAACACCCAACACTCAACACACCTTTTGTCCTGGGGGGGGGAGATGTTGTGGCATACGTTTTCTACAGTATTAGCCTCGATAGTAAGCATGATTTAGAACCTGATATTATAGGGGTTTTCCGGACTTGATATGGCAAATAAAAGGTGGAATTTTGGGAATTTGACAAAATGGTAGACATCCCAGAGCTCCATGACACTAGCAAACACATCGAAGAATCCATACACAGCAAGGAAGGAGTGTTGGTTAATACCTTTTCTTCTTCTCCTTTTCCTTTTTTGTCTCTTCTTTTTTTTACATTTCCTATCCTCGATTCGTCCCAGAGAAGAAGTATTCGAAAATACGAGTTTTGAGTTTGTATGGGCGCTCAGACAATCGCAGGGGTTTTCACATATATTTTTTTAATCCCTACTCCCGGGTAATTCTTGCCTGGGGCGAGTGGTATATCTAATTCACATCGGAGTCTATGATTCAAATTGTGCAATACCGGTATTTAGGCTTTATGATTGCTGGTAGTCCACTTGGAAAGGAAAGCTTGAGACCTCGCTTATTCTTGGGGCTCGTGAGTCACTCCGGAAAGAGTAGATTTCAGGAGGTTCCACAGTGCCCCTCCTTGTTTTCAGATATACCTTTAGGATAATTGTCATGTAGATCTGATAAGCAATCGCGGCGTGCAAGCAATCGGTTATTTTGCCCCAAATTTAAAAAGCCTTCTTGTTGCACCCCTGTCGCGGATAATTATTCTCCGAAACTCGCTTAGGTTGGTTAGTCATCTAGAGAAGAGGGTGGGGTTTGAGGACAGCTGGTCAATGTTTGACGTCTCACCAAGAGTAGCTCGGGGAAGACTTGGCACAGGATGGGTGAGGCTTAAACTGGCTGAGTAGACAGTTACCAAAGCTAGCACGCGTCCGTTGCAACTGTCTATCCATGGTATTATTTTGGGATACTAAACCCTGCCTGTAACTGAGGTTACTGAGCCCGTGTAGCGCTGGTAGGACTTCACCGTGCCATGCCATGCCATGCCAAGCTCATTCTTAACCACCAGAGGCGCAGCAGCAAACACCTACGTACGCATGACCTTGATATTATAACGTGACATTAGTAAAACGGCTACCATCACACAGCCAAAATCGGCCTGAGCCTCAGAATTTTCGTGGTATGCGATGGTGGCCCGTTTCAAAAACGTCAAGACATTGCGAGGATCTCATTAACCACTGCACCCAGCGCACCGCGCCAAGTATACAGCACCGGGTGGCACAAGGTAGAATACATCCAGGTACATACGTACACACCTGCCCTCATACAATACCCTCTTGCTACCGGTACTGCAATAGTGCCGCAGAATAAGAATACCGGTACAGTGCGGTACTCACACAGAAGCTGAAACAACGCCATGCTGGAAGAGGTATACGGCACATACCCAGAGTTTATTTTTATGCACATTTTTGCTCCTGGTTGTCCGATGGTGAGTGAAGGTACCGGCCCCCGAGTATTGTAGGGCTCGCTAGCTCCCGGCCCGGGAAGATGCGAACGGCATCCGGGCACCGAGAGATATGCAAGGCGGTGCGGAGAGGGTGCCGATTGGGTGGTTGGAACTCTGTCTCTGTCATAGTAATGATTAATCTTCAGATAGGGTGTGGCAAGGAGCTTGTCGAAGCGATTTGGTTTCACTGGTACTCGAGTAGATATCTTGGCAGCACGCACTGTGCTCTACGAGTACCGAGGTATGATACAGCGCCTAAGTTTTGTAGCTTCCACAAGCTAGGTTTTCTTCCTTTACCCCCTGTGGAACATACAAAACTTAGGAGCTGTACCTCCGTACTGTAGTATCGGGTATGAATGGTAGTCTGTCGAAGTTCCTCTGGTTGGCTCGGCCTCCTCGGCCACTCAGATTAACAGTGTTTGATATAGCATAGCCACTGCGCTAAGAATTCGACAGGCTTTTTTCCTTCCTCAAAATGAGCCTATGAGCCTGATTGGCCTACCGGTATTTGGTCGCATAATTCGCGTTACACACATGTAATTCGACGAACCGGACCAGAGCTCCACAGACCTAAGTGCGCACCCCAAGTACGGTACTATAATGGAAGCCCTTTGGGCATTGCACTAGAGGTGTTTGGTTGAGTTTCTTGCCCGAAGCGAGGAGGAGTTTGGATAGGCAGGGTAACACAGCAGCTATTGGCTCTTTGAATCATTTGCTCCTGGGAAGAAACCTTGTCTTGAGCCCACCCCCCCCTTTAGTCTGACGAATTGAAAGTTTCCAACGAGGGAGAGCCCCCCGTCCATGGTTCGACGGCGGGTCAGCACTATCATTGTGCTACTTTGATTTGGAGTCAGTTTTTGTCAGTCTTGTATTTTCTTCGCACTTTTATGGTCCATACAATCTGGGTGGGTGATCTGTTGCTTCTGGGTGTATCTCGCTGCATTTTGCCGTTTTCGGGTATTGTGAGGGCTTTTTTTTTCGAGATCTGATGCTTGGATTGGTGGGGCCGAAGGGTTGGTTTGTGCGCTAATGCCGTGAATAAAATTCAACCTTTGTTGTTGTTGGGTGTATCATACTTGTTGTATTTAGAGAAAATATTTTGCACCTGCAACTATCGAGAAAGCGCGTGCAAATTCTAGTATATGCCTGGAAGGGAGCCTCGCCCAACTAAGTGCGTTGTTCTTGGGTCTCTGCTCTGCTGTGTTTACTTGTGTGCTTATACTCGAGTATTTGTGACAGCCTGAGTACTCGCAATGTCGAAGCGTTTTTAAAAAAGACTGATATTGCATACCGCCCAAATCCCAGCAAAAAAGCCAAATTTTGGTGGTATGCAATATCAGTCTTTTTTAAAAACGCTTTGACATTGCGAGTACTAGTACTAGGACACTTTTGGGTAAACGCTAGAAACAGAACCGGAATTGGGCAAGGCTTTGGATTGTGGTATCCGAGCCTTATTTGCTTAAATTTTCGGTGACAGTTTTCCAACTGAAATTATCATGATAGCTATAGTAGCAATGGGGTGGGGATCACCTCCCGAAAATCTCAAGAATATGCCATCGGGACCTGGGTAAAACGCGTTACCGGAAGTTGGGATTCCCCCCACCCGGGTTATAGGCTTAGAGGCTAATTAGCCTGAGGCTCGACTACCACAAGGTAACAATTCACTCTACGAACGTAGGGAGCCACAATCCCACCGCGCTAGAACGCAAGCACTATGCACGGGAGGGCGAATACTTGTTTGAAAAAATCCGATGAATACATCTATACTATCGTTGATATGAAAAAAAATCGTCTCCAAAGCACAAATGTACAGTTCACAATTCGTAATCTCTTTTCATTTTTGCAGTAACAAATCAAAACGAAAATGTGACAAAATAGAAAAACTTTATAATAATGGTCCGTATATCAGTGCCGATCCTTGAAACAAGATTAAAGGGAAAGCCAAAACATGAACAAAAAAGCCTACTGGGACATGAACCAGCCGAGGAGAAAGAAAGAAAGAAGGATAAAGGAAAAGCACTACTTCAATCCTATCTCCCTCTCACTCGCAAAATCCTGGCTTTTCTCGGCCTCTAACCTGTCCGCATACGCCTCCCTAAAGCACCACCCGGGGTGGAAAACATTCAACACAATCACCGCGGCAATAACCATAACCCCCTCGAGCACAAAGAACAAGGTCTGGTCCTTGATGAGGTCACCTTCCCATCCCTGCGCCATCTCAACAACCCTATAAATACTCCTGATGAGGATGAGAATAGTCGACAGCGAGAGTGCGATCAAGAAGGCACGGAACTTCCTGGAGGAGCGGAGCTTGGCATGAGTGGTGTCAAAGTTTTGCGTGGTAGTCTTGACGCGGTAGGCATATTCTGCGCAAAGCAACATGAAGAGGACCAGCGTGAAGACTTGGAAACCTAGACCTGCCAACATGATGTTGTTCCCACTTGCCGGGTCTTTGTTGTCCTGCGAGAGGGTCGAGGCGATACCACCGCCCGCGCCCTGCAGGGAGAGGGAGATGAAGTCGCAGGTTACGAAGATGTATGTGTAAGCTTTTGGAGGGATGCGGGATGTTTCAGCGCCAAAGACCATTACGCTGGGGTTATGGGTTAGCTTGGGTATCCACTATAACTCGAAGGGGTTACGTAGACCAACATTCTAGAGAGACAGAGATAGATTCCTGCACAGAGGAAGGCCGGGGCAATGGTCAAGCTGCAGATTTGCATAAGGAACTAGGACGATTAGCTATGCTCAATCTATGAGTGTCACCCGCGAACTTACAGGATTCATTTCAAAGGGCTCATAGTAGGCCCATACTCGCCCACCATACCCGACGACCTCAGCTAATCAAGCTGTTAGCCACAACGCTTGATACAGGGGAGACACCAGGCGAGGAAAGAAGAAAAAACTTACCAACGCAACCAAAGAACATTGAAATTAGGAAACCCCATGTCTTGTACCTGATCCCTTGGCCAAGATGCACAACCAAGGACAGAGAAAAAAGTGCAATCAGCAGACAATTGAGGGCAAGTGAGGGCCGGTAATCCCAAAACGAGGCCTCCAGGGGGCATTTATCGAGGTCACAGTCTATACTGTTCCAGTAGGTCATATTATGACCATCAAACAATTCCCCACGCATTGTCGAGAGTGTTGCCGGAAAAACTTGACTCGAAGGGGTTTTTTTTTCGATTTTGGGAAAGTGGTGGAGTTGTGCTTGGATGATTGACTTTTTTTCTCTTTTGACCCTTTCCGCTGACTTGGGGATGGCGGGCTATATATTCCGTGAATTCGTGGTAGGGCTGTTTCTGCCTTTGTGTCCAGCTGTGTTGTGCTTGTGGTGGATCCGGTCATTTGGGGGTTCTAAGGGTACTTATATCGTTAGGGTCTGCATGGAAAGGTTCTTCTTCACTGCACTTGAATACTGGGCTCGGCAGGGCATGCTACTCGTCTCGCCCTCCCCTACGACTTAACATCCTAGTAGAATACTCAATTCGAAATGGGATCGAGTATCATAGTGGCGGAGCATCCATTATGCCGTAGGGCATTCTGTAACCAACTCTTGGCGGTCAGACCTGGGGGATTCTACCAACGGAGACATTAGGACTTACTTATCGGGGACTTTTTAGGTTCTCATTAAAGGCCTACCAAAACTGTTGCTATTATAACTGCGAGCTTAAAGGTTGGAGGAGGTTTTGGATTGGGTCGGCAGCAAGATGGGGGCACCGCTACATTACGCGGCCATGCCCTGTTGTATGGTATCCACAAAGAGCGGCGTTGAAGGCTCTGCATAATAGCTGGTAGCAGAAATAGTGGGGTTCTTGGAACTTTGCATTGCGGCAGGTTGATCGGTATCATAGGTGGTGATGGGTGGTTGCATCGTGTGCACCGGTGTTAATACGTACTCGTACTGTTCCTGTATGCACTTTTGCTATTGGTGGGTTGCTGGTCGCAGTGGTTACCATGAGTCGAAGCCTTCGGGAACACTATTCCTCCGACCTGAGCCTCTTGATCCCACCTTCATCGTTTTAACTTTCCGAGTCCTCCCACCACTACCACCACCACCAACCAGCCAAAGAATCATTCTCGAGTACTGGACCATCAGCCAGTCCGTTTCGCCTCATCATATCCACAGCCCTTGACAAGAATATCGGTGTTTTATTTTTATTCACTTTTCTTCACTCTGCTCAGCTCTGCTCCTGTCGCGCTTCCCCTTGCTGTCGTCAAGTCTCTTCCCCGTCTAGTCTACTGCGGCGCCCGGATTGTGGATGAGTCTACGGTGGCTATTCCCATCCAACTTACCACTCACACCTCCACCCACCTGAAAGCCACACAGTTCAAACTTCACAGCGCAGAGAATGAGGAAATGAAATGAAAGAGATGGCCAATGAGGGCAACTTAATCCTCATCCGGACAAAGTATCCTCCGTTGACAGAATCGATTCCTCCGAGGGGCTGCTTAGTAGTGTCCGTTGGTCATAGACCAACTAAAATTATTCCCGCACCAACTGATTGACTAACTGACTAGCCACAGCCGGTCCAGGTCGTGTAATAATTAACTAGAACAGTACCAAATTCGCGTAAAAGAAAGTTAGCCCTAGGGAAGAAGAAGCTTATTTTTTGCGGCATTGCTGGGGCGACGATATCTCTGCTTGCATCGATCGCGATTGAGCCTTGAGCAGGACTGCGATACTGGTATCATAGTCAATGTAGATGACTGGTTGGAGCGAAAGGGAAAAAGGAAGCAAGGGGAATACCAGGGCTTATAGTTTACATCGGCGTCGCCGATAGCCAGACGCGCAGCTGATGACGAAGAGGATCTCTTGTCCACCTCGTATTTGTGCACTCTTTTCCCTCCCTTCTGATGCCATCATTCGTCGAAAATTCCCATCTGGTCTTATTTTCCCATTTTCTCGCCAAGGAAGGTCTGTTCGAGGGTGTTGCGAGTTTCGGCTGGATCCTTGGAATGCTGTATGTCACGCAAAAATGAATTTGCCGTTCTAAATCTTCGTTACATGTGCGTTACTTTTAGTTTTCATCCCATACTCTAATTAGTGGGCTTCCAGAACATCCTATTCAATCCCGGATCCACCCTTACTCTCCCGCGCCTGCACCTCCACCGTCACCCTCATCCTCCCCCTGCTTTCATTCTGTCCTGTCCCAAATAGTTCAATCAACCCCCGCCGTCAACATCGAAACGCCAGCTCGTCACACGTCACCCTCTACCCGTCAAAGAGCTTAAATCCTTCAATCTAATCTGATCTGTCGAACACTATTCCTACTTGGGCCCCAGAACGCGGGCCAAGCCCTCTTGTCCAAGCCTTACCCAACCCAACAAATATGGTTGTGCGCTATTACCGTACCAAGGTGCCTTGCTGAAAAGAAAAGAAAAAAAAACAAAACAATGTCGCACCGGCCGAGGATAGCAAAAAATGGAAACCGGAAAAGAAAAAGTCAGTTACCAGCCCCGGGGCATGTATTTCTCCGACGGAGGCCCTCCGCCTTATTCCCGTTAGCTTTTGGGTTTGATTGCTATACGTAAGCTGTGATATGACAACTGTCCTGTACCGTACGCGGTACTGAGTCTAGAGGTCAGTCCGTCTGTCTGTCTCCTCTGTGCCGGAGTTAGAGTCATTATAAGGGATTTGAAAAGTGGTTAAAATGGTTTCATGTTATCTTCGCTTTTGGAGTCCTTTTTTCTCTTGTCCGTGTCCGTTATATTCTTCCATATTTCATTTTTTCTTTTGATAATATATATATGTGTGTGGTGTTTTGAAGTGCACTATATATATTCATTTTCCGACAGAAGGGAATTCAAAGATTACTATCACCAGCATCATCAACGTTATGACCACGGAAAATAATAGCACAGACGATTCTAGTGTCGAAGTGATGAAGAGTTGGATGTCGCAGAACATTGCATGCATATCAGAGTCCGCATCCGTGCAGGATGCGGGTGATAGAGCGGCCGAAATGAAGGAGAATTGGGTTGAATGGATAAATGGTTTGACCATCCCGACTGAAGCTCTGCATCTGGTACATAACTAATACTAATTCACCGTGTGCGCCATTTAACGGTAGATGACGATGATGATGATGAAGAAGGTGGTAGTAGCGGTGGTGGGGAAGGGGCTAGCAAGAAGGACAAGAAATGACGGCTTTTTGTTTATTTGATTTACAGCATGGTTTTGAACGGTATGTGAGATCCCTCCCTTATTGGACTGTGTTACCCCACACAAAAAACATAAAGCCAGTCTAATTTGATTCGAGTAGGGTTATGCTCGAGGTGTAATATGTCCGTTACCACCCGTACCACAAAGCCGAGAAATGGGTATATTCGCTATACCCGTTTCAAGGTATTTTTTTGTTTCGTTTTGTTCCTATTCTAATCAGATATCCCCTCTCAAGATTTAATCTCAACTCCTAAATCTCAACTCTCCTCTATCACGGCCGCTAGATTTTCGACATCTCCACACACCAAGTACATACATATCATACCAGAAAAAAATCCCTCCGCAGGACGGACTGATAATATCATAATAATAATTAGAGCAATATGTTACACTCCCTGCTCAAGTATGTCTCTAGTTCTGACACCTCACCAGCCTATATACTAACCCACAAATCCCTAGTTATCTCTTCTCCTCACAACAACGAAAACCCTCTCCAATCCTTGGCTAGAAGCCAACGCACCGGATACCCAGGAACCCTCCCCCCCAATAGAGCCATGTACATACACAACACCTCCTCCCCCCCGCCCTCCTAGCTGCCTCCATCCCGACGAGCATAATAGACGCCTCCCCCCCACACCAGTACCGTCACCAGCAGAACAATCCTCCAAACTCCCACCACAGACACCATAGAAAACCAACCCCGAATCACACCTCACATAGCGAGGCATATCCACAACGAATAAATCTAACAAGGTTGACGATTCAGAATACCGCCAAGGCTAAAAACGCCTTACGATGAGTTTCTAGGAATCCCGACACCTCTGCGATTTCAGCCATCATAATTACTTGTTTGAAGGATTCGGTTCACACGATGCTGCAGGCGGCGGAGCGGTATAGCGAAGGACGAAGGGATGCCAGGTAGACGATCGGAAGAAAGGCTGATTCTGGGGGAATTGTATAATATATTTGTTTTTTTATACCCTTTTTATATTTTCACTAGACTTGGTTTTATTGCGACGGACTTTTAGACTATTTTTAATCGAGCCTTATTTGGCTTGAATCAATAATGATAACCGTTAATACCCTGCAAGAAGTCTTTTCTCTTTGGTTTTCGGGGGTGCGGGGGTGCACGGGATATCACTCGGTGAGTTCTGCACGTGATCCGTTAGAGCGTTTAAGGGTTTGTTATGCTCGGATGGAGGGACTAATTAACGGCCAGAACGGTGTCATATTGGCCAAATAGTTCTTCTGGAAAATCGCGGAGTTCGTACCGGGCTTCCCTCCCCCTTTACGATCCGTAATAAGTTGGGGTTAGCCACTGGTTGGAAAAGACCGTTCACGGACGAAGACTGGTATATTTTGGAGAGATTGTGTATTGGCCATTGGCCTAGTTGATGGGGGCGGTCAGCATGACGAGGCAAGATTAAGCTACGCATGCGTAGTCTCAGCTTGTACGGGAAGTACGAAGGGGATGGGCTCATAAAAATTAGAGTTAGGTGTGGGAGGTCGGAAGGATTTGTTTGTCGTAGATCTATTGCTCTAGGATTGGGCGCCCAGGCTAGAATATAAATATAGCTGCAACATACGCTGAACAACACGTAGTCCAAATTGATACATCAGGGATTCGAGCAGTAACTCTAGTGTTATCAGGGATCGTGGGATCGTCATGGGTTGATGGTTTCCTGTCCTGTGAAGTCTTGCAGAATCGAGGCCTTTCTGTGCCACCGGTGCTTCTTCCACTAAGCCAGGGATAGGGGTGTGGCAGGCGCATTGGTTGTGGGCTTATTGGGGTGGGTGAGGTGGCCCGCTTCAACTTGCACCCTCACCCACTCGCGCCCTATCAAACCCGACAGCTGCCTAACCCAAACAGCAACCAAACCCACCCTCCCACCCTCCAGAATAACCTCCCCCTATCGTGCTCTATCACCCTAACCAGCCCCTCCACCTCATGCGCCACAACCTCTCACTCGCCGCATTTCATCACCTAGCTGGCCCAAGCCGGTAGCCCACCCACCTACTTTCACCTCCCCTACCATCCTTAGCTAATACCGGTGAATGCGGGGGCTCTCGGGGCGTCAAGCCTAAAAAATGGGGGAGATTTGTCTAAGTAACATCCCATGATGATAACGATCCGTGAGAATGCGGAGGATATGTCTTGCACTTTGGGTATTAGAGGCTTGGCAGGGGCTAGTGGAATTTGCTGCCCGCGAGGGAGATTAAATAGGTCAGGGGAAAGAGAGTGGGTTAGTAGACAGCAAATCCCTCGTAAGTTGAGTATTGCCAGAGGGGAAGGGGCGGAGGGGGGAGGTTGGTTAGAGGAAATCCACGTTTGTGCTCCAACATGCGTATCAGGTTAGATAGGATAGAGGGTATGAATTCGCCAGGCCCACTCCGGGGGTATTGCGAGGTCCTTATTCGCGGCATAATACAGAGTAACGCCCACTTGTAGCTCACGCCTCGACAATCTTGCCCGTTAGAACTGAAAAGAAAAAGGCAGCGTGTGAAACCCATCATTACCGTGCGCAGGCAAGATCGGTGTGACACCGACAAAGTATCAGAGGCGGAGAAAAGGATATGCTAATTCGCCAGCTTATTTCCTGGAAATTACACCGTACCGCCCCTTCATTCCCAGGAGCATGAGTAGAGTAGAAGGTGGTCAAACTTCATTACGAGTGATCCCCCGTGATCGGGAAAGTAACCCAAAGGAACTTGCTGTTTAAGCATCACCTTATAGCCACCTGCATTATCTGGCTCCCTTTGTGTCTCCGTTCCATTAGCTTGACTCCCCATTTACCCCCTCTCCTCTTTTTTCCTTGACTTCCTAGAGATATAACAATTAACAACAATTTCTCCTACAAATCCGCCCAACTTCTTGATCTCGTTGTCTCCACGCTTCCAACACAACTACCAGGCGATTCCTAAAATAGTCGGTACGTGAGTTGCCAGACGGTAAGGTTGAGTTGTTGATGTTTCCACAAAATTAGATACTTGAGGCATGTATTACACCATAGCTAACAAAACAAGCTCTTGATTCCCCCATTCCAAGTGTAGTATGATACTTGAAAAATAGTCTAGGATAGCAAGCCTTCGAGCAAGGCAAGGTGTTGAGGAGAGCTTGGGGGCATAAGCGGGGTCATGAGTCGGGTTTTGGCCGTCCTCCGGATCAAAGCAGGACATATAAGGGCCCCAGGTAAATAAGAGAGCGTAAAGAGTAAACGCGCTTCCACCAACCACTCCCGGGACCGAACCTCCCGTCACGTCCACTAAGGCCCACGGTATCGGGTATTTTGAAATGGTGTACCGGCACACTGAACCCACACTACGGTACGACGGATAGCCATCTACCATGTGCCCCTTACACAATAATAAGATGTAGTTGGAGGATACGATTTCTGACGACTCTTGCGAAGCCGACAAAAAAGGATTCCTCCTGCCTTAGGCACACACTCAGTCATGCCCTAACTAAACCTAGTAAAGACCTCTAGAATCACCACCAGTTCTCTTGCTGGGTTATCAGTTTCGGAGCTCAGAAGATTCTCTGTGGGCTGAGCTTTACCTAAAGAGTGGCACTCTTCCCTCTTGTGATGTCAATAAATAACTACATTCGTCTAGAGCACGTTAAGATCCTTCTTTCGCTTCCTCTCGAGTTGTCGGGACTCTCAGTGTTGGAAAAGCTGCTCAGCATGTTGGTTTCTTTTTGTTTCATCAAAGCACGGAGGTTAAGAAAGATGTTTTCACTGACAGACGGATAGGACAATGGAAAGCATAAAGGCTACGGAAATGAAGGAAGTTTTCTTTTGTCATACATTTCTTTTGTTCAGGGATAACAGAGTGTTTATTTCATTTGTCTCTTTAAAGGATAGACAAGGCGATAAGGAGGCATTTGCGGAAGAAAGTGGAAATGTGTGGTGATGGTTGGAAGACTGAGAATGGTGTTTCGCTTTTCATATATACTTTGTTATTACCGTCAGTTTAGCAAGCAACTCATCTACGAATTTACCTCTAGTTGCTCGCTATCATTATCCTCTCTCCCACTATTGCTCTTTTGGTGCCGTATTTGCGCTTATTTCGTTTACTCAGAAAATGCAATGACATTTTTCCCTTTCTGGTCACACCTCGGGGATCAATTCCTCCGACTTGGAATGGGCATTCGCGTCACGGGGAAGGCGTAATAAATAGTCCCAAGTGCGCGGCCCTCTCTGGGTGAGGAGGAGGAGAAGGAGATTGTGCAGCCTCTCACCGATATAATGTCCTGATTCTCGATCTTCTCGTATTCCTTTTTTTATTCGAGGGGGTACTCTTTCCCCCCCCCCGCCTTTTTCCCTGCAGCTCCGCGGGATATTGGTATGGCTGAAATGGAGATCTCCGGTATTTACTCCTTCGTGTTGTGGTTTCGTCTATTGGCTGTGAGTCATGAGGTGCTTTCAGGGAGTTGGTTCTGCATCCTGAGGGGATTTTTTAGAAGGCGTATTGGGTAATAGGATTGAGTTAATGGCAAGGATAGAGAACACGGGAGATCATAGCCTGAGGGCTCGATTCGAGCACCCCCGAGAGCATACTTCGGCGTGCTTGTCTTGTCTTTTTTCCTGTCTAGCCTAGATTTACTCCTGTTGTTTCCCGAGTAAGTTTTTCTATTCACGAACTTTTTTTTATCTTTCAAGGCTAATGGAAAGTTCAACTGTCAAATACTTATTATAGCTTTTATTTAGTCAAAAACGAATTCAAGAACCTCCCATATCATCCTTCAATCCGGCGTCCGCGTGGCCCCCATCCAACAAACTAAATCTACCCATAGCCCACCTCACGATGCTCTTCAGGGTACAAAAAAGTTCAGAAACCTTTCTCCCCATACACCCCTCCACCCCCAAATTAAAGGTAAAAGAAGTGAGAGCAAAGCATCTATCATCTGAAAAAATTAGGCAGAGAACTTCAGGCAAATACTGGACATTCCAACTGAAACCCCTCCCCCCTCACTCAGAATCCTACATCATAGCCCGTCACTCGGCATACCCCCCTCAAGGGCATTCCCCAAACTCCTCCCACGAAAATAAAACACAACCACCAGTTTCAATAGCCCCGGCAAGCTCTCCCTTCCGGAGCCAGCTTGGGCACCTCTTCGCCCTTCCACTATGCTACCTATCAAACGTTATCCGGTCACCCCTATCCTTCCTCTCGGGTCCTACGTTCTGGTAGTTCCCTATGAGTCGGACAATCGATAGATCACCACCGCAACTACCAGTCGGGCAATGTAGCGGTTTCGATCCCGCACCCCAGTGAGAGCGGTTGAGGCCGGCATTCAGCTATTGAAAGTGGGCGGGCTTCGCAGGCTTCATAGAGATACTGGGGTTACCACAGGGTCGTGACCATTAACTCCGAATCAAGGAATGATTCGGGTTAGCACCCATTCTGCACATAAGGCATCCTCATTCCTTTGGGCTTCTACGTACCGCCAGAGTGTCAGGCGCCTGAAAGCAGGAAGGCTCAAAGGGATGCAATTCCCAAGTGCCAGAATTCCTTGACTCCCGGCAGCACGCCTACCCGCCGGTTCAGGGGGGCACATCAAGCCAAACCTCGGGCAGCCTGCGGGGGATCGGGGGTACTGAATTTTTCAGTTCCTTTAACTTTTACAACAAGTTTCTTTCGCCCCGGATTCATTCTTGTTCTGTAACTCGGATACTCTCTACGAACAGGTGGTGGGATATAAGCACTTGGGGGGGAACAGGGCTCTTGGACATGCCGGCCTTTAGGACTCCGAGACAGCTCTATTAAATTCGAATACTCTCCCACCCAGACGGAAACATCCCCGCCCTAGTACGAAGTTGAGGACATCGCATAGAAGATCCAACACCGCGACTCAAAGGGAGACAGCACAGACAGACTCGGACAATTGCAATCGGTAAGTGGGAAGAAGGGACTTCAAATACAGAAACTGCAGACACAGAACTAACGAGAGCAGTCAAGTGAGAGCCCCCAAAGACCCCAAATCCCGAGATGCCAGAAGATTCCACGCCACCACCAAAGCCCGAAAATACAGATCAGAAACTTCATGCTCTGTTGAAAGGCTTAATATTCGGAATGGCGGTCGAGACAGATCCGGTCTTAGACATACCAGTGCTTGATTCCATGGCCTATTTCTGGACGAAAACAATTCAAGAACACCATAAAATGCTTAAGCATCAGCAAGAACTGGTCCAAAAACTTCAGAGGGACACCCTGAAGCTTCGCAAAGAGTATGCCAACCTCTCATTTTCACTTTTATTTCTAAATACCCTCATTCAATTAGGACAGGCTAAGCTAAATCACAGCGATAGTCTCAACCAGAGGGAAGCAATGATCATGATCAGAGCACACAATAGTAGGCTCTCAAAGTGGGAGCATATCAAGTTCCCGCCCGAAATATCAGTAAATAATCCTCCGTTGCCCTTAACACGAGAGAAGCTCCTGCAAATGAACAGTAGGTCAATCACTTGCCATAGCAGGACAAATACTTACGATACTTAGACATTCAATGCCAATTTACTGCGGGATATTTAGAACTCCCTAGTCTTCCGGGATTGGCCTCGCTTGAGGAAAGGCGCAAACAAATCGCAGACTATTTGGGAGTTATATATGTGGATTGGATGTAAGGGGAGGGGGGGGGGGGCGAATGGATGTTTGCCACAATTATTTTCTACTCCACTTTCCTTTTTTCCCCAATACATGACAATCACTCTCCGGAGAGCTTCTGCTAGGAAAAAACCCCATCATACACGAGAGTTATCATTAGCTTTCTTCTAAGACTGGTAGCTCCCCCCACATCTAGGGAAGCGCATAAATGTTGCGGACGCCATTATTCGTATGTTAGAATTTCTTTGGGGAGGAGTTGAGATTGATTGGGCTGCTTTACTTTCAGTTTGTCGATTAAAATTGAGCACTCTCTTTTCTTTGGTGAAACGCGATTACGAACGATGGGCTATGGGGGAGTGCAAGGAGAAGCTCCTGTATTAGATTGAATAAAAAATCGAATCCAAATCTCTTGAATACTATCTATTGGTCTCCTAATAGCCATCTCTACATTCCCTGAATCAAACTACTGTAAGATATGGGCTCCGACCCCATTGAGCAATTCCAACATTCTGGCCTTTCTTCCTTCCCCTTTCAGCAGCTGCGCTCATAAAACATACCAGAGGGTCTAAAAGAAAAAAGAAAGAAAGGAGAGAAGAACTGCAACTACCTCAAAGTCTGTCACACCGCTCAGCCAGGACATCAAGGAGGAAATGAAATGATAAATCGCCCGCCCGGGATTCCCCTTTTTCCGGCTCCCATCACTCCCCATCACTCGCAATATCTTTATAGTCGAAGGGTTCCCAGTTTTATATCTCACCCATAGCATGATGATCTATCTCCCAGTCTCTACGGGCGGGTAGGACAACCTAAGCAGCCCACCTAAGTACAGGTGAAGTAGAAGAAGGGCTATGAGGCTAGACGCCTAGTCTGCCGAGGACGCTATCAGCACCTCGGGTATTGAGAATTCAGGCTACCTCTCACCCAGTGGCTAGCCAGATCCCGCTTTCGATAAATCCCACGGGTTATTCTTGATTGGGACGTGCAGGTTCTCGCAGGTGAGTCGGTCCGAAGGATCCAAGTTGTACTTCTGAGATCTTCTAATCCAGCATGTTTGAACGTTAAACGAAGGATCGGGAAGTATTTCACTTACGGGAGATGGCCAGTTGTAAGGCGTTGGGGATTGTGCGCCTTCAGGTGCAACTCTTCCCGATATCTGTGAGTTCACCCTGCAGTCTACCGAGGATCTTGCCGATTTAGAGAATGCGGTAACGTTAGATCCTAGCCTGGCCTATCGAAGTCCTGAAATACTTATCCCGAGTTGCTATACCTAAGCCAGAAATCTCTCCAGATATGAAGGGAAATCATTTCCTCATGAACGTCCCGACTTGCCTGGGCCCCGATAACAGACTCGGTATAGAGCATCGCGAATGTCCTAGCATAGGGCTAGTATTATCCCCCCGGGACCCGGAGACATTGTGCGTTCCTCCAACCTATTATACGGGATCTTCGGGGCACATAGCAGGAGTCGAGCCTCGAGCTCACCGTTCTCTACTACAGCAAGTCAGAACGACAAATTACCGCAACACAAAAATAGAGAAACATAAAAGAGAGCTAAGCGATGAAAGAATGAGAAATATATTGCTGCGGGCCAAGCACAGCTGAATGTGAAGAGATAACAGACCAGACGATTGATAGAGATGGCAACCAAGAAAAACCCATGAGAGATATACTGTATATAATATCACTATACATCTGAATATCTCCAGGAACTAAATGAGACTCCATAAACCGGAATGGCTAATGGAACTCATGGAAGCGCCCCAGCAATAACCAGAGCTCGGCAGAAATTCTAAGATAAGATACAAGCAACCCGCTATAGCCCTACACACTCCAGAATCATCCTAAACAACCCTCCCCATAGTGCCACAGCGAAAGCAAATCCATAAACCCAAGCCCTATGCGTACTAACATGGGACAAAGAAAATTAAACCAAACACCCGATACCTAATGGTAGTGGGTATGAAACTACACCAACACCCTACGCACACTAGCACACGATGTGAAAACAACAATCTATATGTGATATCACTGGGTGCCTCCTCATCACACCTCATGCCTGGATGATTGCAGCAAGGTATCTCATAACCTCAGGCCCCATAAGGAATCCAACAAACAAAGGGCACTTCGTCAATAATACAAGGCTAAACAGGTTCTTCGAAGGCCTTGGGCGCATAGATCAGCAGCGCGAGAGGCATTCCCCAACCCATATACCCAATAATCCACTCCTCATTCACATTTCCCCAGGATCCAGTGTTTTCAATCAGCCGACATATCCCACAGGCAGACCCCGTTTAAACTCGTTTTTTGTCCCTGACGGTGAGGTGTTGGAGACGAGAAAGTGGTTCAAGGATGAGTGGTGTCGGTATTGGGTAGATTTAGGCCAAAGGCAACTTTCCCAGGAAGTCACCCGCATGACAGACGCATCTTATGAAAAAACTTCCTACTATTGCCCACCCTAACTTTAAGACTGTAAGTTAACTAGGCCTCACTCCATACCTCATAAAACAATTATTCCATTCCTCAAGACTAAGTAGTGCGCCTAAGAAACGAATAAACCGGTGGATAAAGGCGGGATCTATTGTATGAATATTTACTGATTTGGGGGAGGAATACGAAGGTAACCCCCATCTTGTTCCTCTGAAATGTTAGGAGTGATTTTCCTAACAGAGGGATGATACCCCAAGTACATCAGAGAGCAAAATTCCTAATCATCTCCCACCCTCGCTAGGTTCCTGGTATTCTGGCCACCACGTTCTCATGGAAAGGGGTCTACCACCACCAGCCTTGAAGTAAACTTGAGTACCGGTGCCGAACCATTTCCTATGACTCACGGAGATTCTCGCCCATTCGAGAAAAATGGGAAAAAAGTAGAAATTCCTACAGTGAAAATGTGTGCAACATAAAACCATTCCTCATCTACCGTACCGCCGTACACATACCACGGGCACTGCATAAACGACTAATACCCCCCCCCCTGCCCGGCCTCGTACTATACGGTACCGTACCACTCTGCACTGCCGTTCTCTGCCCCACGCGCACGAACCTGGCGCACCCCCACACCACCACCAAACCACCACTCCCACGCTTAAAACCAGAAACCCAAATCCCTAAACCCTAAATACCTAACCTCGGCAGGGCCCGGAACAAAACTCACTTATCCATCCCACCGCTAACACACTTGTAACCAAGCCATTTATCATACTAAGAGGAAACAAAGCTAAAAGTTTTAGATCAATTGTGCTACCCTTCCCCGCCTATAACACATCGCATTCGATACCGTACCCTACCAATCCTGGCTATCTTAGGCGTGAAGGGAAATGGGATCAGATCCTCGGGCGTGACTGAATAACTTAGCTCTTCCCTTAGTTCCTTTTTTTTTCCGCCATGAGCTAGGGAGAGAAGAGAGTTGAGGAAAGGGATACAGTATGGTAATGAATCCGTCTAAGTTTGGGCTTGGGCTTAGTTGTGTTTGTGCATAGGGCAGAGTTTAAGTTCGGTGTCGGGTATCATCCCAGTATGAAGGACATGCACGGTTCCTGCAGAGAGGGTTGAAGTCCTGGAGACTGCTTCTGGGCCATGCCATATTCGGATAAGGTACGAGACCAGTATGATACGATTAGTCGTGGTGGTGGAGGCTTTGGTCGTTAGTTTGTCACTTGTCCAAGGTCGTAATTTACCCGAAAACCAGGGGTGCAAAGTATATTTTGCGCGATGGGGGCTCAGATATGCGCAGGTTTCTTTACCACACACTCGAGTATTCTATTCCCTTAGTACCTGTTTTTGGGCGCTCATGGCCTGGGAAAAGTAGTACCGATATGGCTAGGGATCTCTTGCTGTGACCTGGCCTATAGAGAAAATCCGCGTTTGAGATTGTCACACTTGAGCCACTCCCCCAATCTCGGAATACTCTGGGGAACTAGACGAAAGAGATCTGACCTACCCTGGCATCCACCAGCGCTAGAGTAGCCGTTTTCTAAAGTCTCCGAATAGGACGCAAAAACAAGCGATTTAGTTATGGTACCGGTATGTTGCGGTACCCACGGTAATCTCGGCCCAAGGACATGTAACTCACGTCTCGGAGACTTTAGGGGGGGGCTGTTAGTAGTCCCCCCCTCTGTTCCCCTTTCTCCTTACCTACCGGTATCCCCCTAACCGACTACCGGTACCGATACTGGTACTCGTATCCCATAGCCCGTGATGATGCCTACATGCACTTTGAGCACAGTAACCAAAAGCCCCCCTCAACGACCCACCTCCCACTTCCCAAAAACTCTATTTCCTCCCCACACGGAAAACGGGTGAACAAAAAAAGAAAATAAAGATAAAGACACCAGACAACCTCCCTCACATCACGAGTCACTTGGTACCGTACTCGTACTCTCTCCTTGACCGCTGAGACGGTGGAAATTTTTGCCACTCCTGCCTAAGCCAGAGATGACTAAGGTCTGAAGCCTGAACATCTGCGACCCTCAATAATTGAAACAAAAAGTCGCCTACTAACTAACCTGTGCCTCAGGCACTCTCTCTGAGGCGACCCAATAGCTCCCACAGGGAGACAGAAACGATACGCACCTGACACAGCCCCCCCATCCCTGATTTTCACCCCAAGCCAGGGGAGGACCATAAGTCTTGACTCCGGCCCAGCCAATAACCCTTCGCAGAGAAACTTGTCCAGATATCAGGGGGGTTTTCAGATGGTTTCGCCGCGCATTCAAGCTTTGAAAACTTACCGTACCGTATCATGCAAAAAGGGATACGGTACGGTATCATAATACAACTCACCACACAAAACCGCCAAGGCCGCCACCACGACAAATTAACTTTACGAAGGAAAAATAATAATAAAAAACCCCCCCCCGTTACTTGAGCACAGTCCCACCCCGCTACCGTATCCTAGATGGTCAAAAACCCGGATCTCATCCGGTACAGCAGAGAACACACGGGATAGCCGAGGAAGAATACCGCGATACTTACAGCACAAAATGCCGTAGAAACTTGAATAATTGAACCGTGTGCTATGTCGTTGGACTTTCCTCTCTCAGTAAGTTTTACGGTAACGTAATAACCGGAACAATTGGATCTCACGCTAGGGCATTGAAGCTGCATCTTCCACCCTGGCAGACTTCGCTGAACTTTTTTTCTCTAGCCCATCTCTCTTAGCGTCATGGAGGGCTGAAAAGACAGCCTTTTCCCCCCTTCCCCTCTTCTCTCTCGCTCGTTCAGTTTGCCCCCTGAATCCTAGGAGGGAACTCTAGTCGCCTTGGCGCGATCATTCCAGTCCCCCCCTCCACTTCACGCCGCCCGAGCAAAGTCACCTTTTTCTTTCGGTGTTGGTCCACCGAAATGGGCGCGACTTCAATTTCGGCGACATGAGTACTCGGGTACTGGTAATTGGAGGATGTTTGTGAGCACGTCCACTATTTCCCGGCGCTATGGTTTGGGCAGAAAAGGCGGGATTTTAGAGGTATGCAACAACAGTCGTGTTCACAAACTCTGTTCAAATACGAGTTGGGGAATTGTATAGAGTGGGGCGGCGGCGGCTGTGCCTGAATGCCAAGGAATAGATAAATCAGCATGCGTGTGACACCATATCACTAATGCTCACTCGATTCACTTCGCTCGCTGCGCCCCCTGAGCTACCGTAGGCGCGAGTGAGTGCCCCAACATGGGCGGAATAGGGGTGGTTTGGTGAGCGCATACAGGCGATGGGAAGGGAGAGTCGCATGAGTAATCTGATGCTTTTTTTTTTGAGTATGTCTCTGGTCCCTCACCCGCTTTCTTAGTTTGGATCTTCCTCCCAAGCCCGTTCTTCGTTTGATGGGATGGATTGATCGTACGATTTGTATCACAACCTCACGATATCAGAATTGTCTGTATGGGGGGAGAAGGTATCTAGAGAAACAAAAAAGGAAAGAACCATTAACCTCTAGATAACAACTAGGAAATAAAATGATTCTTTAGAAAATAATATCTTTCGAATGATTACCAGAACATAATTATTCACCTCCTCCGCTTCTTCATCCTCGTTACAAAAGCCCCTACGCCAAATTGAAAATCAGAAAATCATTACCGCCTCTGCCACCTTACAGCACCAGGACTGCGAAGGCACCGACAGCACCAACAACACCAGCAGCACCCGCACCAATGCGTCCTGCAGCACCAGTGTACTGAGGAACGCCACCAATGGTCTTGTTGCCGGACCCATAAATAGGTGGGCATCCGGGTCCACCTGGGCAGCCAGCAATCGAGGTAGTGGCGGGGACTGGAGCGCTGACTGGAGCGGTGACCATAGGTGGGCAGTGGGCACCTCCTGGGCATCCAGCGGGGTAAGTGACAACTGGGCAGTGGGGTCCGCCGGGGCAGGTATAGGTGGTTGTGATGGAAGGTGGGCAGTAGGGTCCTCCGGGGCACTTGTAAGTGACGGTAGAGACCGAGGGAACACCGGCAATGCTGGTGGATAGAGTGGCTGGGCAGTGGGGTCCACCGGGGCACTTGTAGGTGTTAGTGGCAACTGCTGGGTGGCTATAGGTGGTCACCGGGGCGAGAGTAACAGTGTTGGTGTAGGTATAGCAAGGAGAGCCGGGTCCGCCAGGGCACTTGGAGACCTGAAATGCATGTTAGTATCATGTGATGTGGCTAAACCCGAAGAGGACGATAACGGTACTTACAGTGTAGGTTGAGCAAGGAGTGGTGACAGTCAAGGAAATAGTTGAAGTGTAAGTGACTGGCTCAACGGTAACGGTGGGGTGGCAGATAGTCTTCTGTGTGCATGTAGTGATAGTCTTGGTGACCATCGAGGTAAGAGTGACACAAGGAGGAGTGATAGTCGCATGGCCAATCACGGTGGTGTTGCCATACTTGGGAGGAGTGGTGACGATAGGATAGCCACCAGTTCCGGTCCCTTTGATTCCAGTTCCACTGATTCCAGTTCCATGCAGACCACCGCAAGCAGCTGGGTTCTGGTCGGGGTTGGGGTGGTTGGGGCAGTTGTCAACATCGTCACAGATGCCATCGCCATCGGAATCACCGCCCTTTCCTGCGCATGGGGAGACGGTAGTTCCCTCCTTGCACTCACCAGTACATGCACCAAGGGTAACGAAGACGGAGCTATCACGAAGACGATCGGCAATGTCGCAGATGGCGATTTCAATCTTGTGGGCTCCGGTTGGGGCAACGTGACCAGACTTTAGGATAGGAGTGGACCCGTCGAAGTTAGACCCCGAAGCGGGAGGGACGAGGACCTTGTCGCTCTTGAAAAAGGGACCATTGATAGTGATTGGAGCATTCTCGCTATCGAACGCAATCTGCTTACCATCGACGTAGATACCCATGACATCGTTGAATTGGGAGCCAACCCACTCAGGGTACTCCTCTGAAGCAAAAATAAACTCGGTGAAGAAACCTGTGAAGCCGGACAGGAGCTCGACGTTCATGGTGAGGACTGCGGCATCATAAGAAGTAGCACCACCGGCAAGCGAACTGCAAAGCGCGCTTCCTGCTGTTCCCTTTGACTTGCTGATGTCGACGTTGGTGCCGGACCCAACGGTGTCGACAGCGTCTCCGCTGGTAAGGACGGCAGCGTTACGAATCCCCTGGGGGCCATCGGTGTAGGTACCGGCGCTGTCGGGAGAACCAGCATAACTAGCGGAAACAAGCTTGATTCCAGGGCTGGAGCCGAGGATTGCCTTGGCCAAAGTATCGGCGTTGCCGGTAGGGGTGACAGCGAGTCCTGAGACTGCAGTGGCGAACAAAGCCGCAAAGGTAATGGTATTAAAGATCATTGTGAATTTGATATTTGTAAAAAGAATGACTTAAAAAGAATGACTATCCTCAAAAGAGGTATTATGGTATAGACAACCGGAAGCTGGAAAAAAGGAGTGATTTCGGGCTACCGATGAATAGTGGGTGAAGAGAAAAGTGGTAGAGAGGCGGGAGACCAGTCAACTTATATATGACCAAAACTCTTGAGATAAAAAGGAGAGGACATTAAAAGCTGTGATATCACCGACCATTGACATTGCCCCTTGCAGATAAGGTGCAAAAAGAAGCAAACTCAATCCGTGGGAGGGCATTCGCTTTGGCGACCAATAGAAAATCACTCGCAGGGTAGCTGCAACATGCGAGACTGTGTGCCCCAAGCTTTTTCCCAGTGAAAATCTGAACCCCACCCCCCTTCAGCCTCAGAAAGCCTCTCTCAGTAAAGACCGTTTTCGCCCAGATCCCATGTACTCGAGTACTGTGCTCGTACTGTACCACAACCGCATACGGTTACAGCACGAAACTGAAAGTACTCGAGTACCGTAAGTAGGGTATACCATGCCGGTAGCTACCTACTGGGTTGCCCGATAAGTAATTTCATAGTGGAACTTGAGGTAACAGATGATACCATTGGATACCCCTATTGAAGGTCATCACCACCTCCAATTACTATAATTCAACCGAGAGAAGCGATGCACAAACACGCAGCGAAATGTTGCCAGCGTTAGGATGTTCTAGTTGGGCACGGGTTTGAGTGGTCAGCGCGTCAAATTAGATAACCCTCCAAGAAACCATACTTTTCGATTCAGCAAGCCACGATTATGGTGTGTGGAGATGAGAAGAGAGGGGCCAAGGCAAACAAATGACGGAAGATGGCTAATGAGTGGAGGTTTCTGACGAAGACTTGGGATGGTGCCTGGGATGGGGTAGTGAGGTCCAGAAGGCGAGTGCAACGTTGCACGGGGCCTCTTTTTTCTTTCACCCCGCGGCAATACCGGTAGTGATTGGGGTGGTCGCGCCCATCCATTGAGGAGACATGCACACGGATTGATTATTATCATACCATCACCTTTTAACTCCTATCGCCTTGCTGCCCGTTCCAATACACAGAACAATGCCCCTCAACTTCAAGGCTAAACAGCCATCCGCTCCCATAGGGTTGGCATCGGTATCACAGGAAAGGAGAAAAAGGGGGGTGGGGTGTTAAGCCGATTCAAGACCATTGAACCTGGACAACGGAATCGTCATTTTATCTGAGAGCCAATAAATCCGCATTCTGCCCCTGAGGCTGAGCACATCTGGATATCTCTCGTCGGATCACCACTGCAGCGCCGGTACTGTGCTCAACCCAACGGCTATCGCCGTCGAAAAGCTTTGTTAAGCAAATGATTGGCCTCTCAATCGTGCACGGCTAAAACACGGTACTCGTACCCTGCTTGAACAGTCAGCTGTACTAGTACTTGCACGGTATTGGTGCTTGACTTGACCTAAATATACTCGTACCGTACAAGGAACCCCAACCGGGTAAGATTCAGGTCTGAGGGGTCCCCACCCATGGTATCCAAAGTTATCTAAAACCTTATTCCAAAGCTGATGCTAACCTCAATGCCTAAAAGTGGAGAAGAAGAATCGCAGACTCCATGGAGTTCCCAAATACCGCTCAGAGTAAATGTGCTATCAAGTATCGGTAAGCCTGATGATCGATGTAGTTTTGGGGTATTTTCCCCATGTTGCTAACATGTACTTGTACTAGTACAGTACTGGTGCTTGTAGATTGGCGTTGGTATGATAGATGTCGCTCGGAACTCCGCACAGCAGCGGCAAAAAAAAAAGACACCCACAATGACCGGACCCCAAAATGTCGTGCAAAATTGAATAGGGGTTTGCACTCAATCGCGGGATAAGCATTTTAGGATCATCGTTTTTTCCCCTTCTTCCCTTACCCCACACGTTTCGAAACAATTTGATGGGCCACATGAAAGGCAAACAGACCGCACCTTGCTGCACCCCCATCCGGACATCCAAAAGGGCAAATTACTTCCCTTTGCAGCCTTAAAATACGGAAGCATGTTATGATACCGGCACTGTAAGATAGATCTAATCTATCATCTGTTTGCCAGTAGCCGCTGGGGGACAGTGTGGTGATAAGTAATGCATAAGGCGGACGGCGGTCATTGTGGGACCAAGTAGAAAAGATAGCCATTGACTCATGCTCCCCCTGAAACCTTAATTTCCGCACCCCACCTCCACCCCTCCCATGATTATGCAGTTCAGATGATACCGGTGCCCATTTTCCTCCCCTTCTCTCATACTTTACTAATCCGGCCCTCAAGGCCATAACATCTGCTGTATTACTAACCTGCCTTTTGGATACAAAAGTCGCAGCAGGTTACAGGAAAACTGATCGCTCCTCTTTAAAACAAAAAGACTCTCGCATTTTGCATTTTTATCGAGCGCGCCATTTTTGAAATTAAAATTAGAAGGGACTCCTTTGGATCACCGAGGCTGGGCCCTATAAGTGTCCTAATTTATGTTTAATTTTTAACTATCCTGAGCATGTCGCTAGGAACCTATGGCCTTCTGGTTGGAGCCGCCAGGCTGAACGAGTGACCTCTTGTGCTGAGTTTTTCCACAGCGCTCACAGCTGTATGAATGGTGCAGGTAGCGTACCGTACCTAGCTTCCAGGGTTGGGGATCCGGATATGGAATAATCAGGCTCGCAGTCTGGACGGAAGCGAGTAGGAGGTTTCATGTGTTGGGTTGATGCAGATGGGCGGCACCAAGACTTCAGCTCCGTCATGAGATATCACCCGGATAGCCATAGAATCGAGGATCAAGAGTTTGCTACTCTGCCTCTGCAAGGCTTCAAGACGCCGTCACTCGGGAAATTCAACATGGCCTCGAGTTGCGGTAAACTTCCACCCCCCTTTGGCTGCCCTTTGGCTGCTGGGGGGATTAGGAATTTATCTTTAGGGTAAATTGCAACCAGTCCAGAGTATCATATGGTGATGGGTGTCGTTGGCGTTACGGACGGGTTGTAGGGTCGTTTCTCCATCATATGGTATGATATTTCGTGACGCTTACACAATACTAGGGTTAAACTTCAAACAATTTGTCTAAACACTATGATACGGGGGATGTCTGGCCCTAAGATGGACGAATGGGTGCTTGGAGGGCCTTTCCATTTCGCGGTCTTTCCCATTACGGTCATAGAATTCTGAAAATTTTCTCTATGTCCAAGATGAGAATTTCTCCACCACTCATCCGACCATTCCCAGCTCCTCCTCCACGTACCTTACACTATTTTTCAACGCGGGAAGATATCGCACACATATCCCTTCACGAAATACACTTGCCCGATCTACACAATGCGCCCCTCTATCCTTCTCTCCCTCTTTCCCATTCTAGTCAACGGACATATGCAACTAATCTCCCCCTTCGCACTCAACCAACAAGACAACCCAAACGCTGGATCGGGAAAGATTGACTACAACTACGCTTCCCCCCTCGCCGGGTCCGGCGCAGACTACCCCTGCAAGGGCCACCTCTCCGCTCTCGGAGGGGCCGCCGGGGCTCCCGTGGCAACATGGAAGGCAGGCAGCACGCAGTCCTTCAAGATCGGGGGTGGCGCAGCCCATATGGGCGGCAGTTGCCAAGCCTCGCTCTCCGAGGACAAGGGGAAGAACTTTCGTGTGATGAAGTCATATATTGGTGGTTGCCCCGTTCCTGACAAAGCCTTCACTTTCACGGTTCCCAAAGAGGCATTGAGCGGTCAGGCGGTGTTTGCCTGGACTTGGTTTAACAATCAGGGAAACAGAGAGATGTATATGAACTGTGCATCTGTTGCGATCACCGACGGCGGGAGTGGAATGGCGGGATCCTATCCTTATATTTTCCGGGCAAACATTGGGAATGGATGCGCTACTGAGGCGGGCGCCGACGTGGTTTTCCCCAACCCCGGGGGGGATGTCGAAAACGTGTCTACTAAAGCTGCACCGCCTATCGGCAATTGTGGATCAGCCGGGCCTGAGCTGGTTAAAGCGGCTGCGATGAGCACGGCGAAGGAAATTGGAGTAAACACCCTTGCGGATGGCCCCGCGGGGGATGGCAAGGCACCCAAAACTATCCTACCAACGAAGGCTGCAATGGAGGCTAGCCCCCCGTCTAAAGCTGCAATGGAGGCTATCCCCCCGTCTAAGGCTGCTATGGAGGCCAACCCTCCGTCCAAAGCTGCCATGGAGGCCAGCCCCCCGTCCAAGGCTGCGCAGGCAAAGCCCATTGCCCCTTCCGGAACCGCAGTGACCACGGTGACATCGCCAGTCGCTACCGGGAGTGCTTACCTTCCCGTCGACAGCGTTGGGACATCGACTCCCTCTCCCGCGCCGTCTCCTGAGAAGGAGTGTAGCTGCATCTGCAATGGATACTCTTTCCAATTTTCGCCGGATGAGTTGTAAGCCAACTTTCCCAGCAACTTCCCGCAAAAGTGAGGCGCGCGGAGGATGGGTTGCTTGGAGCATGGATAGGTCTCTGGGGTGGTGGGGGGGAACGGACTATTTTATTTGAGTAGTCGGGTTGCGAGTTTGCTACTGTGGCTGGATGTTGGCAGCCGAATAAAAGTTTTATTAAATAATTAAAAAGTGCTCTAATGGTGTTGAAATTTCCGGCTACGGCTAGAGCTCGCGCCGTATGCGTGTGGCTTCCGCGAGTGATTGTATTGATTTGCACAGTGCCTATTCCTAGTTTGCGCTGCGAGAGAGGGCTTTATCTTGCAGAGAAAGGCGCTCCATAAATCATTGGATGGGGTGGGCACTCCAACAGCCGAGAATGCGCCCAACTTCCATGATCCTAGTTCCTTAGCCCCCCATGGTCACCAAGAACAACCGCCCTCCTTCTTAGGAGCTGACACCTCCATCCACGCCGAAAACCTCCACACCGAGCGAGAGACCATGAAGATGGAATACTGTACTCCCCTACCCCCCCCTACCAGCACGTGATATAATACCTTCCCTTGTAACCGGGTAATAATATAGCATAAAATTAACTATCACCCTATCCTTCCGTCCAAACAAGTTGGGTACCCGTATCGCCCTGAGCTAATTTTACACTCCCGTCTAACGCAATATCTCACGGTCGCATTATCCTCCCTGTGCTTGTGCGAGCATAGTTGTACCGTGCCGGTATGTTTTTCTGTGTGTGTTGCCCGAGCTGCTTGTCATACGGTAGTTGGCAGAGAGGGGGGTTGGTTGTAGGGGGTACCGGTAAATATCTTAGTTGTAGTATGGAAATTGGGGGGTAGAAGCAGAGCCTGGGTACGGTATTGTAAGGTACTATACGGGTACCTGTATGATGCCTGTATCTGGAAATAAGTATCTGGGAATATGGGGCTATTGTTGTGCCATCACCTAACTAGTTTGAAAAACCCAGCCTCGTTTTCGGATGCTTTATGTGAGATACGATTGTTTTGTGCTGTGCTGTGGTGCGGGTTGTAACGTATGGGACGGTGTTTATAATGAAAATTTATTGAGTGCTTATACTGTACATGTGTTTTGTTGTCTATGTTTTGTTCCCCCGGGAGGGAAAGGAAGAAATTGAGAGTGGCGATGGCTATGGTACGGGCTTTGTGTTGTATTGTGCCATGTTGTATTTACAGGTGGTTGTGGTTGTTATATACTTTTTGGGGGAAGGTTTTTGGAGGATGAATGGGTGGTGCTAGGCGGTGCTCGAATTCGCTGGTGCTGCACTGGTCTTGGGTGTTCCTGAGGGGGATTTATTGGTAGTCGACCCCCTCCGGTTTTGAAGTGGCTTCACGCAAATATTGCGCACTGGACACGTGTTAGCCAGTAGATTAGGATACCGTAAAAACCCGGATGGAAGATAAATGTGCTAGGACGTCGCAGCTGTTCTCCCAGGAAGGCGCCGTGCATTACTCTTGTTTTCTCGCAATCCAGGACTGAGTTTGGAGCGCCTTCCCTCGCGTAGCCGGGAAGGGGAACCCAAAATCCTAGCGCATCTATCTTCTATCCGAGTACTGGTACTTACGGTAGTAACGTTTTTTTACTGCGAGTAGAGTACTGACCTTCTTGACAAAGCTTCCACTCCCGCCTCCGGACTCACAGTACCATCTATCGCCCCCTTTCCAGCCTCCAGAGCCCCTTCCGCCCCCTCTAGCGCCCTCTTCAGTGTCCAGCCCGCCCTATCATCGTCTCCATAAACCACCGAAAGCCTCCTAATCTGTGCCTTGATCCCATTGATATACCCGCAAAGGAACACATAGTACATTTTCTGCAATACCCCCTCCACGCTATCCTCTTCGAACCCGTTCTCGTTGGAGGACAATCTAAGGCCCGGGAGCACCCTCGATGCAGAAACCTTTGTCGGCCCTGTGATGGAATTGTAAATAAAGTACTGGAATGACAGGCCATTGCCCAGGATCGCCAGTACGGGGGACCAGAGACCGTTCGTGGCATTTGTGTAGTCGCATTCTATCACTATTAGACACTCGCACAAGGTATAGAGATAGTAGGGGGTGGCAAACCTTCCACTTCACTCGAAACCAATGCAAGACTGTTCTCGTCCGTTAGCTCCGCGTGGATGAACACTGCGGTGATGCTCCCGGATACTTCGAATCTATGTACCAGCGTTTCGGTCTGTGCCTCTCGCTCCTCTCCAGGCAGAATCTTGTGTATGCCTGCGCGGAGGGTGCCCTTGAAGAGTGGGAGGAGGCGTTTCCACAGGGCTGAGATATATATCCCCTTCTCCAGGGTGGGGAGCGAAGGTAGGACAGGGCTGAATTGGTAGCTTAGGTCCGAGAGGTCGTGGCAGGTGCCTTCTATTAGTTCTCTAGGGAGTGCGGCGGCCGAGGGGCCCACCGCAGCCGCTGGGAATGGGAGAACTAGTAGCGCGGGGATATCCTCTACTTTTCTAGAGTCCTGTTCTCGTGGTGAAAGCACAGCTGTGTATCTTTGTTTTAGCTTCCGAGGCGATCTGGCTGACTGCTACCTCGCTCCAGGGATAACGACTGCTGCTGACGTACCCATTCCATAGCTCCCATATTCCTCCCAAGTATACCCTGCCCTCTCGACTATCTTTCGAACAGCGGACGAAACCGAGATGTTCGGGTTCGAGTTGATTATGCCCCGGCATATCTGCGGGAGCATCTCAGCGGTTGCTGGCTTTGGGAGACGAGGGCGACGGGACGCAAGCGTGTAGTCTCGTATAGAGGGATCAGCGTCTGATGGAGCGATCCACAGCTTGTCGAAGGGCGACAAGCTTTGGTTTGTGGAGGTGATGTGGAGTGCACGCTTAGGGAGCACATGGTGGAGACAAGTACTCCTCAGAGGAAGGATGGATTTCAACATGAGTGCTAATTTAAGGAGGATGTAGAGGGAATGAATGTTTGGTTGCAACTGTCGTGATTGAGAACTTGGGGTGGGAGTAGGTCGTGAAGTTTATCCGGGGACCTTGCTGTCATCGTGGCGTGGTGAAACTTTAATCCGAGCTTGACCCACGTATGATATTACGCACAGAAAACCCCACAGATGGCAACTTACTAACTTACGGGGCACAGGGGGAGAGTTTTGGTCCGTGACAGGGATTATTTCGCAGGTTAACCTAAATTAGCTGCGGAAATATCCTCTAGCACTTGTACAAACTTACTAGCCACACGTCTTTTTTAAGTTAAGTGGTAAATGGAATCATGTTTCCCCCAAGCCCCAAGGTTAGAGAAATGGCTATAGACAGAAGGTTTCACAGTGTATTTCTACTAAATCTGGTATGGTACTGCAGTGGGTTAGTGATTTTTGGGGAGGGGGGGTGAAGACTTTCGCTCACAACCAAGTGTCGGTATGATACATGAAGCCGCTGACCAATCATAACTGCTAGCATAGAAGAGAAGCTTTGCTCTGGCAAGGGGACTTGATATGGCGGGGCAAACCTTAAATCGGAACCCTGACGACCCTCCATAGCTTAGTAATACATCCCACCGACATCCCGATGCTGAGTTAACTTCCCTCTTGGCAATTTTGGCAGCTACTGTAATACCGTAGAATCTCGAATAATTGAACAATGTGCTATGTCGTTGGAGTTGCCTTCTCTGGTAAGGTCTGGTGTTTTTTTGTTTTTTTATGACTCCCAGAGGGGCTGAGCAGCTCTTTTTTGCCGCAATTTTCACCCCTTTTCCGAGGTAGGGAATTCTCGACTACATAGCACATTGTTCAATTATTCGAGATTCTACGGTACCGTAAAAACTCAAATAGAAGAGAAATGTGCTAGGACGTTGGAATTTCCCTTCTCAACTACGCGAGGGGAAAACACCGCAAACTCACCCCCCCGTCGAGACATAACAAAAGGAATATACGAGGCGCCTTACTAGGAGAGGCAACTCCAACGTCCTAGCACATTTCTCTTCTATTTGAGTTTTTACGGTAACTATTCCATAACTACTTACCTCTCATTGCACACCTAATTCTAAACCACCATAGCTCGCCCAAAAGTCAATACTTCCAAGACATCTTTCAATTCCTAGAATCTCTAGCTTATCATTAATATCGATGGAGTGAGGAAAAAAAATAGAATAAGAGTTATTAAGAATTCAATATGTTTTCATTGGCTAACTGAAAAGGCACCGCGGGCCCGGTATTACAAGAGGGCCTTGGAAGTATGAAGTTGGGTATTTTTCGTGCCTGGAGCGCTCCGGTTGGTGGATTCCCCGCCATCGCAAGAATAGGTTGTTATTCTAAGTTCACAAGAAGACCTCACTTCGCCGGGCCTTCTCATAGTGATTTTCCCAAATTCATAGAGAGAAGGTCGAGTGGCCCGTGAGAGGAAATAGTCTAGGATAAGTTAGGTGATTATGGGATGCTAGGTGAAAGTATCGGAAGAACGGGAGGGACATGGGAGTGAGGTATTTGGTCCCTGGTTTCCCTCCTCCATACAGGGGCGAGTTCTCGAGTTCATCAATTTCGATCTCGTAAGAAGCATCTTGGTCCGTCGCTAAGGAGGATGACTCCTGACGCTGTATCTAGAACACTTATGCGGCAGAAGTGTGCTTCGGTGATGACGGGAGCGAGCTCAAATAGTGGGACTACGAGGGAAGTGAGTTCTATGGTAGCAAGAAAAAAGAGCCAATTTTATTAAGAAGCTCTAGATGCCCTCTCCAAGCGGGTGGGTAACGCTACCAAGCGAATCCTCCCCCAGCCGCGAGGATCCCCAAGGGTTGTTACCTTTATCACGGTCGATCAATCGGGTGAGAATATTATCCGCTTGGCACTTTTGGTAGGGAGTTGTCTGGATTCTCCAATAACACGGAAAATACCACCAGAGTCCACCTACAGCCGCTCCAGACCGATGACCTGGAAGGGAAAGATCATAGTGCTCCGTTTGAGCTCAACCCGTGTTCAAAAGTAGGGGCTTGGTCTGTTTCCTGCATCAAACTAGGAGGGCATTGGGTGTTAGGGTTGAAGCTGACAGGATCTGCGTGCACCGAGAAAATCCGGATAGAATTCGCTAAGGAGATCTTCTGAGTGAAGGTAACGATGGGCACCCAATGGTTGGTCGTCCCAAGCTGGGTTTCTCATAATACGCATCACAATTCCTAGGTAGGGTGTTGGGTGAGTCAAAGTGTCGTGCAATTCTTGACTCTTCGGATGGAGGCTAGTGTTATATACAGTGGCGCGGATATGGGCTTGTGCATACCACAAGCCCTCTAATCGCGAGATTGAAGTAATTAATAGTATATAATACGAGGAATTGGTTTGGGGACCACATGCTAAAACAATTTTTGTGCTTCATGAGAAAGGAAGTCGTCATTGGGCACCTGAGAGGGCATCTAAGGATGATAAATACGGAGAAAAAGAGGGTGTGCGTGTGTCAGAGAGTTGTTATTAATCCGGGTGCTCCATATTTCCAATTCTTCCCCGGACACGTAATCATGGGACTATAAGCATACAATTTCCCGTTCTAGGGATATCCGAGTGGAATATGTTTCCCGATTACTAGCGGTTTGGACTAGATGTTTCTCTGAGCTCTTCGGCATAGGGAATTCCCTCGAACTGCAAGTGGTATTTATGTCGGAATCGGTAATAAGCGTAACGGCGGCCCGGGGATGTGCTCATGGCAAAGCTCAGGATTATTCTTGACTAATCACTCTTCGTTGGGAGCTTTGTGTCCTCCATGACCCAGAGGTGCTAGGTCTGGTGTTTATCCACCGTTTCCCCTTCTGATTTGATATGATTTGATTTGAAAAGATCTTCACCCAAGATGCATATCTTAGTAAGATAAAGCCACACGAATATTTATGAAGAAGATTGTGCGTAGCGTTGACCAGAATAACGAGTGATTTAGAGTGAGGCTAGGGCCCGAGATTGTAGGAGCGCAGATGGAAACAGGAGATAATAGAAACTCTAGCATCCCCTGATTATTCTTGCATCTGAAGCGGCCAGTACTCAAGCATTCCTACCCGTCACCAAGGCCAATCCACGGTTCGCCCTCTCCCGGAGAAATTTTAGACCGGGTTTCATTTCGCAATTCGACCTTCGGGTGACAGGCTGGCGGGAGAGCATGAAAACAAACTTGCCATTCGAGAAATCTAATAAGTATGATTAGGTAGTCACTGCATGCGCGTAATTCCCTAGCATCGTGATTGGCCGCCCTCGATCGAGCTGAGCGAGATGTGAGAAGAGAGCGCAGCCAAAGCCCCACGCTAAGCTACCCATGATGAAGGCCAAATTTTGCCACAGTCAGCCCTGGTTGACGAAGAGTGATGAGCATTTTGTGGCGGTGCTCTATTCGCTGAATTGCTAGTTTTTGTCTAAGAGCACAACGCCACAAAATACTCATCACTTTCCGCCGCCTGGTGCACGACACGAACGGGAAAAAAAAGATGATGAATCATTAAATAAGATTAATGCCGTGTTATCTTGGGCCGATTGCAAGTCCACTCATGGCCCGAATAGTAGACCTTATGCTTGAGAAGTGCTTGATTCGGCACTCTTTTGGACATGTTAACTTCTCGGGGGGTCGCCTGAAATATATGGATATGAGCCTACCTGTGATCTCACTTTCCTGGCTGCGCTTTAGCTTCGGGGGGACCGGGGTATCAGGTATAACATTCGGAGGGTCGGGCTAAGGTAATGCCGCCGCTGGTCTTGGGCTCAAGGGAACAGTCTTAGGCCACTCCCTGGCATGGAGCAAAGGTGTTTTCATAAGAAAGAGAAAAATCACAGAACAAGAATATCTTGCTGCCGACACACCGCTCTCATGTCTGGGCGAATTTTCGTAAGAATACCAGTGCAGTAATGAGAAGGGTATGATTGACCGTGCGCAGGGCGTAGTTTTTTTTTTTCTTTCCAAAAAGAGAGCTCTGTGCCATGGATGGACGGGAGAAGGCCATTATTAAACACTTGCACGTTGTAGTGAAGCCGGATTTTGTTTTATGGGGGCTGTTTGCCCACTTCTGAGCTGCTTGGATATCTGCTGCCAGTTATTGGGACTCATATTTTACGGCACCACTCATCATATCCTAGAGTTCCGCAGTCCGGGCGAATGCAAAGAGGAAACTTCCCTCCTCGAGTCTTTCAGGCCTACCGGCACTTCTAGACATTGTTCCCCGCCTCGGCGAACCACGGATGTAGGAGCTATGGTACTGGTACCCGAGAAAATCCCTGAGGATTGGAGGGGTGTGCATCCGTCGGCCCATCTGCCCGTCTTGGCCCAAAGGCAGGCTGCGACAACTCACTCGGCTGGCGTGTAGATCTCCTACGTGTGGGTTCACAATCCTGCCTGTCTTTCGGAAAGTGACCAACCCTCAGGGATGCTTTGCGCAGGGTTCTGGAACTGCAGTCACAATTGATCACTCGATTTTGTACGCTTGGTGGTTTGAGGAGAGCCTTCTGGCAGGCGAGGTGGCGGGGGGGGGGCAGGTTGCTAACGCCGAAAATGCAGTTTCAGCGGGTAGTAATCCGGTATATTGCATTTAAGGCAACCCTCGGTTGGCAAGACTGGTTTAATACCCGTAGCCTTCTCTGATAGAAGCACTTTCCTTCGGAAATGGTTTATAGGTGCCTGTGTTAGGTTGAAACAAGGCTGTTGGAATGTTTTGAAGGGTTTCGCGGGATGTTGCTTTGGGGAACGCCGGTCGGATGATGAATGAAAGGTGGCTCGGACACTTGGGGTGCGAGTGCCTACGTATGCTGGTATATACTTGGGATATCAACAATGCAGCACTTTTTCAGGCCATGGAGGCTGGGTCAACTTTAGCAGAGCGCCCTATAGAGCTCGCCTCCAGAGATCGTATCGGGCACTTCGTCTCCCTTTCCATCTATTTGAGATTTAAAATACAGGCCGTTGGTAGTTGGGACAGCTATGGACATTTCTGATACAGGACTTGCAGAAGTGGTGCGGTGCTGCGCCTGGCTTTGTGAGGGATATTAATGTGTTCAGCGATGATGTCTATCTTCGAGAAACGGAAAACGGAGATAGATTGCTGGGCAATGCCAGCAATCACTCATCCAACTCGCCGGCCCCCGAGCCACTCAGTCTCGCTCGTATGCCTCATCGCCGATTCCCCAATTACCTTCACGGCCGAATGCAAGTGCCCGATCAATCCTGTCCATTTGATGCTGATGTTTCTGCGCCGTTCCCTACTGGGCGCCGTCATGGGAGATACCGGGCCAGTCGTGCAAGCCGCGTCTAGATGATGGACAGATATGGATTGTCCCATTGGTTGTATCATTTTTGACACGAGTAGCGTCGTTTTTTTTTGCCAATTCTGGTTGAAAGTGGAACAACCCCAATGAGAGAATTGGAGCTGATAGGTGTGCTCTCCGTGACCAGATGGTTTGGACAACACTTACGGGTGATGATAGCTAGATGGAAGCTCTTTGGGTTCTGGGTGGATAGAGTGCTGTTGTAACCGGGTTCTAATTGTAGACTGTGAATGTACTAGTGTACTCGGTTCAGATCAAATATTTAGCCCGTACCAATACCGGTATATATCGGAAATAGGATTTCTAGCTGCGATCAGACAAATTATTTTTCTTTCTCTTTTGAGAGCGAGCTTGATTGATCTTTTTTTATTTAGACTACTGGAGTAAGTATTATGATATGTTTTTGTGGGAACTTGATGAATAATCCGGAATACCTCCTAAGTCTTTTCTTCGGAGGCAACTGGCAGTTTGAATTCAGGTCTGGGGGTTCGGTTGGTTCTCAAAAGCCTTGCTTGGTGCTATATTAGGGCTGGTTTCCGTTTCGGGATTCAATTGGCCTTTGGTGTTGTATCTTGGATGTGATTGAAGGAAACATTTTAGGACCTGCAGCCGACACCGGTACCAGTATGTACAGACAGCAAACCATGGATTGGCCGCAATCAATGATATTCGACATCCAATGGCTATGGGATATCGTATACCCCGTTCCCGGCATCGAGAAACGGGATCGGGGCCATGGCCCCGGACTGCCTTCCGGCATATTCCATGATATATTGCGAGTTGCACGGTTGCAGCCTATTCCAGCTGGTTTTCTTGGTGTTGTGGCTCGGCACGAGCACAAAGTAGATGCAGAGGGATTAATGATGTGTATTCGAGCCTGGGAGTAGGCTCCATGACCGGCGGCGCGCATGGGCTGTGTTCGTCCATCTAGCCAAACAAATTGTAAGCCGAGTTCGTATTACCCTACACTTTTGGAAGGTAAGGTATCATGAGAACAATGAACGTGTTCTTTATTGCAACCACCTCCGAAGGCGCCGGAGCAATGAAAATCGGAAATGAGTAAGTAAGGCTTAAGTATGAGTGTTGGGAGTATTCGCTGGCAATGCTGTGTAAAGTTCATGCGTCGAAGGCAACTTAATGGCGCGGAAGGTAAGTTGAGTAGGGCATCAGGAGGAGGATGTATAGAATCACTGGTGAAAGTATGTATAAGTGAAGCACTAGTAGGCATTGCTGACGGCTGCGAATGATGGGTTTTCTTGGGCAAATATGCCAAGACTGCTGGAGGGCGGTGGGCGGCGGCCCCGTCGTCCGGGGCGCGTAGTCGGGCTGTGATTCTTTTAACATTGTAAGATGTAGACCGATTCGACTAAAACACGAGTATTATACAAGTACACCCTGAGCACTGTCACTACTTCAGCACTGGAGTGCCGGGACGAGGGCCAGGTCTGTCGAACTTCCGCTCGTTGGCTCGAGAGCCTTCTCGACCACTCAGATGACGGTGTTTGCTCTAGTCAATGCGCCAAGAGTACTCGAGTACGACAGACTTTTTCCTTCGTCAAGATGAGCATAACTGGCCCATTGAGTTGCATAATTCGCGTTACACATGCACGTAATTTCCATCAGAGCTCGACGGTCTTAAGCACACACTCCAGATACACTTATAAAACACTACTACCACGGGAGGGGGGAGTAGGATATGTAACTGCGGTAGCTCTAGCGGTGCTAAGAATCGTCGCTGGTTGCTAATGAGCGCAGCCGCCATGGCGACGCCTGCTCAAGATCGAAGAAATACCCATATCCGATGAAGTTGTGTGCAAAAAAAAAAGAGAGAAAAGGACTAAGGAGGAGGTGTGTGGGAATGGAATGATAAGGCTCGAACAGTATTATTTTTAAATTACCACGACAACGTTGGTTCCACTAGAGGACTTTTTAAACGGCTGTAACACAAATCACGTTATCCTCGTTGAGGAAGGGAAGGGGGGGGGGGGGAAAAGCATCGATCTTCAGAGTATTTCTTGATGAGAGTAAATTCTTTTTTTTTCTCCCTCTCGCTCTACTTGACCTCGACATCAGTGTTTTTGGTGGTGAAACTGCCGTTATAAGGTTTGCTATGATACGGGGGCGGGCTTTTTAGAAGTGTACGAAATGATGGGTGGGGGAGAGAGAGGGGGGGGGTGGTTGTGGGCCGGATAAACCCCGCGTCGGTTCCCCGCACGTAAGCAGTTGTGAGTAGTATGAGTGACTGAACGAGTGATTGAGCGGTTGAGTGAGTAACGGAGGAAGGGAGGGAAGAAGAAAGGAATGAGTGTGATATCCTACGGAATGCGACTGGCGATAGTCCCTACTAGCACACAGTAGAGCTAACACTCTATTGGTGGAAGGAGACAAAGGCATGTTATGCAGAGCAAGAGAACCCCGCCAAAGCATTGTTTATCTGTTATCACCCCGCCAATACCCGGCTCCCCAGAACTGGTCAGTTGGGTCTTACTTTATGGCATTATGGAGTATGATGCGAATGCCTTACCTCTCTCTCTCTCTCTCTTCAAGCAAATAGAGACTGACAGCCTAGGAGGCTGACGGTTTTCTATGTCTAAACTGGAAACCATGCTGTGGTGCTCCAAAGGCGAGCGCTATGGTAGGCTAACACGTCAGTTTGTTGATAGTTGATTGTTGACCCTTTGGGGGTACTCTGCTGTGGGGTACGAGTACAAATAAAGCTTCATTTGCTATAGAATGTCCTGTGATCTTTGACAACAGAATTTCTCAACCATCAGTCGGTAGGATCGTCGGCAGCAAGCCTTTCCTCCCTGGTAAGTACAGGCGTTTACAGGCTATTTTCTTTCTTTCTTTCTTTCTTTCTTTCTTTCCCTCTTTCTGCGCCCCCCTACCTCCTCTTTATCATTCTCCTTCTCTTCAACATCATCGCCACCCCTAGTTGGCCGAACAAATCGTAACCCTGGAGAAAAGCAGCCAACACAGGTACCACGTGTGTAGTGCTCTTGAGGGCAAAGAACTGCGTACCTTCGTCATATGTTACGGTAGGCGAAGTGGGAGGAAGAGGAGAGTGATTTTATTTTCTTCTTCTTTCTGAAAGGTAAACGAATCTTGCCGGTATTTGCACTTGTTCAATCGGCATCACTGCTGTTCCTTCCTACCTGGTAACCCCCGTTCAGTTTGATTCAGGGTCCCATCCACCCCATCGCTGGTGGTTGTGAAAGGCTGCTTGTTCCATTAATGGGCCTCTGACTTGACCATCCATCTTAGTTACAAGTAACTACCGATATTCTAAGGTTTCACCTCTTCCTCCTTTGCTACCCACCGTAGTTCGACATCGCCGACATCTCAAACTTTCAGGCACAGTTGGAACGAGAAGGTTGATAAGAGGGAGAAGAAAAAGAAAGGAAAAAAACGAGTCATCAGCATCACCAGCACTAGCACCACCACCACCACCACCATCATCATCATTATCATCATCATCACCATCATCATCCTATTCCTTCGCGAAGGACAGGGAGAAAAAGAAGAAAGAAAAAGAATTTCCGCCCATTCAGCATCCACTCATCTCCTTTCCATCCCTTTCTGTCTCTCTTTTCTTTCCTTTCCTTAACTTTCTCTTCCCACCCCCTCCTTCTCCTTCCCTCACGCCTCCCTCCCCGCTTCGACGTGGCACATCACAGATCATCTCTCCACCGGCGCGAAAAAAAAAAAGAGCAGACAAGCACAGCAACTCTTCAACAGCCCCTCATCAACCCACCTTTTTTTTCCCCCACCTGTCTTCAGAATAACTCATCCCTATTCTGCTCCTCCCCTTTCTCAACAACAACAACAACAACAACAACATTGCCCTTTACTCCTTCTATTCCCTCCTCGCTTCCATTTTATCGCCGTTGACGTGGAGCCGTGATTTTGCTTGATCTCCTTTCACTCAAATTTCTTGTGACACATAACCGAGCTCTTCTTTTTTCTTTTTTTCCTCCGCCTTTTTTCTCAACCCCTCGCCGATAAACTAACCCCACTATGAATCGTCGACCACAATCTCCGCGCGGGAACAGAAGAAAACGCCGTGATGACCCTCGCCACATGTCCACAAGTTCATTACCGGGTAGCCCAGAAGGTTATTATGGTGGGCCACCGCCCGCTGCTCCTTCAGCACCCGCTCCTCCTTACAATAACACCTACTCTGTTCCTCACTCTCCCATTTCTAGTAATGAGAGTATAGGGATGCACCCCGCAGGATCTCGGCTAGGGCATATGCATCACCTTCCTCCACATCATGGTTATCCGTCTGCCCCGGCTCCTCCTCCGGGGATCAGGGGTGGTGATGCTGGTCATATGTACAATGGAGGGAGAAATACGCAGGCTGGGAATAGACCAAATGTTATTCACCAGAAACCCCCACACCACATGCAGGAATATGGACCACCTTCAGAATTTGACTACAGAAACCACCCACGGGCGCCTCTGGCCCAACTGGGGTCGCGATCTTCTTCCCGCACTAGGGATAGGGACCCGTCTCCTCCCGGCTCTGCTGGTGGTACGTTATGCCTTGCCTGATATAATATAACTAGTCATAGTAACACACATCTTCTAGGGAGTAGCAATTTTTCCGGTGGAAGCTTCGAGCACATAGATCGTCATCAGAGCTATGTAGTTCCCTCTGATAACCGACGGCCGAATAGAGAATACCGTCTCGATGGACCTCTACCAGGCGAGCGCGACTACAGGGGGGCTGGAGGCACAGTATTTAACCCGGCTAGTGGTAATAGACCTGTTCTTGGCGGGGAGCGGCGACGCGAAAGAAGCAGGTCTCGAGGTCCGCAAGGATTGGGTCTTAGTAGTGTAAATGGAGACACCCTGTCGGACGAATACTTTGATGATCATACGTATGACCCGCGGCCAGATGGAAGGAGAATGGTTAATTCCGGGATTGCTGGTTCGAACGCGGGTGCCCTGGTAAGGTCCCGATCACGGTCAGCTCCTCCCGAATCACGGGCAATGATCCCCCAACATCCCCCGGCTTCTGAATCCGATGGAAGTAGTAGCTCATCATCTTCTGGGACCGCTCCCCAACCCGGGACAGGAATTCGACTGGAATATGCCGGGAATTCTGTAGATATCACATACACAGGTAGCGGAGGGAAACCAGTGAGCATTGGGAGCATCACTATCAATACTACCGCTCGGACCACTGCTGTCCCAATACCACCAACGACTCAGGCGATCACTGCGCCTCCAATGCAAGCGATCACTGCACCCCCATCTGCTCCAGCTCCAGCTGCCCTGCCTGCGCCCCCGCCAGTGCAGCCGGTCATGATTCCACCACCTCCTGCCCTGGCCGCCGTTCCACCTCCTGGAATTGAACCACTCATGATTCCACCCCCACCAGCGCCTGCACCCCCCCCCGGATCCATGCCCGGCCCTATGCCTGGGTCCATGCCCGGCCCTATGCCTGGGTCTATGCCCGGTCATATGCCTAGACAGGACATGGCTCTCTATGGTGATGATGAACGGGGAATGCGTGACCATATGTTCCGCAGTATGGAAGCCCTGGCATTGGAGCCCCGTTACGACGACCGCGGGCGTGGCCGGGAAATCATGGCTCCTGGGGGAATGAGAGCCCTATCTCGCCGGCGGCACTCACAAAGCCGTAGCCGGAAGCCTGCCGATGACGAACTTCGATGGACGAAAATTAGCCGTGATATTGTTGCCCGCCGAGCGGTTGAGGTTAAAGGTTATGACTTTGAAGAGCAACCCGACTCTATCGTGGTGTTCCAAGTGTTGAATGAGGATGAGATTGATGAACTCATCGATCTTTCTGAGCGCATCCGCAGCGGTGAGGTTCGGGTGATTCGGCGTGACGACTCGAGCAGGGAGCATAAACGTCATCGCCGTCGGCACTCCCAACGCCGCCCGAGGTCCCATAGTCGCTCTCAGTCAGTCCACGGGTACCCAAACACTGGCGGGCCCGGCCCTTCTGCCAGCCGCCCACCGCCGGCAAAACCAGCCATCGTGATACCTGCTCCGGACCCGCCTCCAACCGGGGCACCCGCCCCACCGTTCCAGCCACCTGTTGAACCATCTGGCCCCCGGGGTGGAAGACCTACTGAGGATCCGAACAAGCCTGGGACGTACATTGGATACAGTCGTAACCCGCCAAGGAGCGCTGCAGGGTCAGGTCCATACCAGTATGTTCCCTAGTTCCACTTTCTCAAGATAGGATATTAACCTGTTTATAGCCAACATGTCAAACGGAACAATTAAAGCGACCTGACTTTATATTTTATTCCTGTCCACTACTATTATTATCACGACTCGGTTTATGTTTTGCCTTTTCCCAAACAAAAGTTGGCGTGCTGTTACGCCATCATTATTTCGTTTTGGCATGGTATCTGTTGAGCAGGGATTGGATCTGAAGAAGGGGGATGGGAAAAGAAAAAAAAGATTATGTTGAACGAATTTCTTTGGGTCGGTTTTTTGTAAACGTTTATATCTGGGATGGGAATAGTGCTTCTTTGGAGTTGGCTTCTATTTTTGTTCACGTTTTGGGCCGGTAGGGTGAGGATTGGAACAGAATGGAGGTGAGTGGGGGGATTCGGGTCCCTGTCTGCAAGTGGGTTGTGAGTTGGTGTTGTGAGCACTAGCTCGGTTTCTTATGTAACTATTTGCTTGATTGGTGGCTGAGGATGTTAATATTTTATGATATCCTTTGTCTACTCACTCTCTCGCTCTTCTTTTAATTTCTTCATTGTGGTGTGTGTCTGGAATGGCAGGGGTAGAGGTCGTTACGGATTGGTCGATGTTAGGTCTAACTCATTTGTTCGCTATTTTGTACAATGCAGCTTATTACTTACGGGGAACTGCTCTACTGGTGTGATACTCTGTTTTTGCTCTACCACATCCCACTCTACACAAAATACTAGGTGTGGGGGGGGGGGGGGGGGGGGGGGGGGGGGGGGGGGGGGGGGGGGGGGGGGGGGGGGGGGGGGGGGGGGGGGGGGGGGGGGGGGGGG
>Ga0307517_10001273_pt1 | contig 42316 bp, 36 predicted proteins | sample 23_EM_MG_FD_194515 | JGI IMG/M metagenome (GOLD analysis project Ga0307517, IMG submission 194515) | Populus trichocarpa ectomycorrhiza microbial communities from riparian zone in the Pacific Northwest, United States - 23_EM | ecosystem: Host-associated > Plants > Roots > Unclassified | place...
GACAAAACAATACTTGATAATACTCTGCCAAGCCCCACCAAGTCTGCCCTTATACACCGGTTGCTACCAAGCCTTTCCATCGGTACCACTGAGTCCAAAGCACCTACAATCACACTGCAACAATCCATATTCAAAACACCTTATTTGATATCATTATAGGCCTACAGAGATCGAGATGAGCCGTAGGCACAGGGGGCGCTAGTCTCATATGTACTGGGCAGTAGATCTGATTGCGCACAAATGTCTGATCTGATAAGCCATTGGTGCTGGAGCCTACCCCTCGCAGTATTTCTGATCACACTTATGGGAGTCAGCCCACAATGCAACGCACACTAATTGCGCGGCAAGGCACAATTCGGAGATCCAAACAATGTGCAATGTTTCTTCCTTGTTTAGCGTACACTTATTCACGTTCACTCTATACTTACCTTCGGCACCTCATCTCCACACACCTCACCTCCACGCATCTCCCCTCCACACAGTTGCCCTCCCAACAGCTCCCTGCCACCCAGCTTCCGTCCATTCAGCTAACCTCTACGCTGGTTCCCTCCACACTGCTCACCTTCACGCCGCCTTCTTTCCAACACTCTGAACAAAAATAGTACAACACCACTCTGCATAGCGGCCTGGAACTGCCATGAAGGACAGGTGAAGAGGTTGCTAGAGCGGTTTGGTGTTGACTCTAAAAAATATATCAGACATAGATGGCGAGAGACTGCTTTTCTGAGAGGCCCAAGAGGGGAATAAATGCGTCGTAAATCCCCTGCTAGAGCGGGACAACATCAACACCTACACATCGGATAATTATGGTTCATCAACGCCACCCCCGGAAGGGGCCTTGAATTGACATGAAGTAGTAGCGAGCATGTTACTTGAGCCATTAGATGTCAACTCGGATCCTGCGGATGAAGATGGCGAAACACCGCACTCTTGGGCTGCTGATCATGGGCATGAAGGGGTTGTGAACAGGTTGCTGGAGCCTGTGGATCTCGACCCTAATACTACGGACAAAGATGGCCCAACAGGGCTTTTCTGGCCTGTCAACAACGAGCATGGGTAGTTGTGAAGATGAGAACTAAGCAGACTATCAATGTTCTCAACGGAGCAGTCTGTTAGTTTATGCTCCACGAGAGATTAGGCTACCCCAGAAAGGCTCCTTACTTTTCAGCTGCTCCTCACGGATTTGACCTTCATCTTGGGTGACCTTTCCCCACATTGTTGTGCAGAGGATGACATTGCCAAAGTTCTCCTCGCCGCAGAGTTGTCGGAACATTCGCAGATTCTTCACGTTTAAGCCCTCTATGCATGTGTCGATTATCCCATGGAGCTATATGATCCCTGAGAGACGCTTGTGTTCGTGGTTTGGTCACTGGATCCAGTTGGCGATGGTGGATACTATATCGACGTCAGATCGGTGGGTGTCGTCAAAGCCGGGTGTGTCGATAAGCCACACTTCCCGACTATTGATATTTGTACTTGCAGCTTGGATACCATGGGTGCCTACGGTCTTGTTAGGAGAGAGTTCTAAGCAAACTAAGGGGAAAGCAGTGGAGAGGCAATACTCACAAGCTTCAAGGCCATGGCTCACTGTAAGCCCCCTCCCTGTAACAGCATTGACGAAGCTCGTCTTCCCTGTCCCTGTCTTCCCCATAACCGCGATCAGTACAGGCGGCAGGGCCTTCGGCCAATGGTGCAAATCGCTCGCCCCATTGAGGAACGCGGAGCCAACCATCCCTCCAAGTTCCCTCCCCTGTCTAGAGAACCCGCAGCCCTGGATACACAATCCTTCATCAGCCCCTGGGGAAGGCAAGCCGGAGTAGACAATCTCATCCTCGGGGGACTATGGCAATCTTCCTTCCCTCCTTCCGTGGGAGACAAGTCTTGCATTGCTAATTATGAGATTATAGTGAATCTTGTGGACCCGTTCTGCACTGATGCCGCGTTGCACTTTGATGATTTATTCCAGAGATATGGCGCACCTCTGATTGTTCTGAATCTTGTCAAGGTTTTGATTACCGACCTGCTCTGGTCCATGTGATTGCTAATGAGTTGTTAGTCTTGAGAGCAAACACGAAGTGAGTCATTATTGTTAAAGGCATTTACTCAGGCCATCGACTATCTGAACCAGTCGCTTCCAACTGAGAAGAGTATCAGGTATATAGCATGGGATAAGTCTCGTGCATCTAAGAGGTAAGTCATCAAGGAAGGGAATGTCTAAGCTCTTTCTAATCATGCACAGCTGTGACCAAGACGTGATAGAAACTCCGGAGACGATCGCTGAGAAGGTATTGAATATGACAGGATTCTTTCACAATGGACTTAAACCAGGTAACGAAAATGAGAGTGGCTACTCACTACGAAACGGTGTCTGCAGAACGAACTGCATCCACTGTCTTGATCGAACAAATGCTGCGCAATTTGTTATCGGGAAAAGGGCATTGGGAATGGGAAAGCGTTTTCACCTCAAGCGATATCACTTATACAGTCCTCTGGTGTCTACCACGTACTCCGGTGTCTTTACCCTCTGTGCCCTCCAGCACAATCTCGCCTCTTGCACAACCGTCTCCACCATGATCTATTCTCAACCATTCTGGGCCTTCAGCAACTCGCCCTGCCAGCCCAATGCCCGCTCTCAACAGACATGTTTTATATCATGCGACTCATCATATGGGAGGGATTGAGACGCGCCGTAGGCACGAGGGCACCTAGTAAGGACAGACCAGCCACAAATATCCTGTCTAACTATCATAATATTATTATGATATAAGAAAAATTAAAAATGTAACAATCAATTAGGGTTATTCTTCCTTTTTTCAGTTTATTTTTAAAAATTATCTTTGCCATTATATGATGGGCCAAAGGTGAAGTAACTCTTTGCAAAGGTTTCATTTTTTCGATGGCATATTTTCCCGGCCGATGGTATCCAAAAGGGTTGTCGCAAAGTGTATGGCTTTGAAAAGGGTTACCCCCTATTACAGTATCCCAGAGGGCCGCGAGATTCTCGAGTTGCGAGAGTCGTAGCATAAAAACGGGTACATGCCTCCACTTATTTCAAGGCTTAGCCTAAAAGAGGAACTTCAATCTCAAGAGCAAGAATAGTATCAAAGAAAATTTAAAAGCACGGCTGACCATGGGAAAATCCATGTCAAGTGGCCAAGAGCGCCGCCACTCTCGCAACTCGAGAATCTCGCGACCCTCTGGGATACTGTAATCCCCTCCAGATTTGAGAAAACCTATTCTATACCAGCGGATCTAAGACCACCCCTATACCAGCCGATCTCGAGCCCTCCCTATAGGAGGTTGTAAGAGAAAAGTAAATATAAATCTTAAAAAGTAAATAAAAGGAAGAAGAACTGGGCTGAGGGAAGAGAGTAAAAGGAATAGAACATTCTAACCTACTCCTAGGTATGGTGAGAATCCCAAAGGGAACCCTCGAAATCCAGGTAGGTTTGGGGAAAAAGCATCAATAGAATATCGTCAGTGGTAAAGCGAGATAAGTGACTAATAGAGTGATCGTTCAACTTGTAGTATATTAAAGAGTGTTCCTGTGAAACTTGAGAGACTGAATCCTTACGGAATTGCAGGCTTTTTAAACACAAATAAAACATAACCAAAATATCCTGTCCAAAGGTAAATAGCCACTATAGTGAGATTGTATCAAAACAACTAAGTTCTACTTGTAGTTTTTGTAATAGGTTGGGAAGTTATTTCACAGCCGAACGCCAGCAAATTATTTCTATTCCCGGGAAACAGATAACCCTATTTTCACATTGCCAACAGACTACTACGAGAAATAAAAAATAAGTTGTAGCCTACCAACAATTTATTGCAGGATCACGAGGAAATTTGTATCACAGGAGCACCCTTTTAGTGAGCTAGCCAAGGCGACTACTGTACAATACTAACCACTGGAGCAGAGTCTGTCAAACCTCCTCCGGCCAGCTTCAGGACCTCCTTTGGTGGCCAACCAACGAACCACGTTTTCTCCATCCACCGCGCCAAGAGCTAGGCAGACTTTTTTCCTTCTCCAGAAACTGCCAGGTATCCCGCCTTTTTACCGGTATCATACCAGAGTTTGACTGGCTTTTCCGCATCCGTAAAGGACTGACAGTGTAAACCTACGACTAAATCATATATACTACTATTCATATAGAAAAATATCAGAAAACAGAGGTTAGAAACATCGAAATCAATTATTATAGCTCGAGCCACCAAACCTCCCGATGGGTACTCTTGAAACCCTTATCGCTTCTTCCGGTTCTTGCCCTCTTTTTTTTATTTATCGTGGGCGCTGCCATCTCCCACCAGCAAACCTCTCGGTCTCCCCCCAACCTATCATACTAATCTTAATTCATAACTATTCTTGACTGATTCAAACAATAGCCTCGCAGGTGTTTTACTCAATCTTGAAGGTAATCAAATTTGGTCAACCTGAGTTGCTCGGTTCTCTGACCTTTCCTTGAGGGCTTTCGGTTTGGTTCTTGTGAGTATGTTAGATCCTAGGAACCGTTTGGGGGATCTAGTTTTCGGTAACTTCGCTGGCAATACGCTTCAAAAATCCGTGATTGATGTTCCCTTGGCTCTTGGAATGCACTGCCATTAATAGGAGCAGCAGATAAAACATGGAGACGGATTCTGGAGCAGAAGGTAATCTACAGATCCGACTCCGTGACTCTTACCCGGGTCATTCGGCTTACTTGTTTGACCAGATTTCGGAGTGGAGATGAAGGAGCAGAAATCATGAACCATCACTCATCCGATCCCCGATTTCCCCGGCTCTGCAACATCTCCTCAGAGCTGCCCCTTGGCATCGCCTGCAGTATTGCCCCTACCCCGGGAAGCACCTTACGGGGCCCGTCGCCTAAGCTAAAGCCTACTTTCCGGGGATTTTGCTTCCCTCGGAAGACCCTTAGAGGCTATCCTGTCCTGTCAGGTGCCCTTAGTTTTCACCCCTTAGGGCTGGATAGACCCTCCGGATCGTTCGTAACCCTGCCGGCACTTGCAGGAGCTATTCCAAAACTCCGAGTAGCAGAATTAAAGGCTGGCTTAGTACTTGGCTGGGATGGAGCAACTCCTGGGGAAGAAAACGGAAGAGAAAGACGTTGGAAACCGCAGCCTAAATGTAGAATTAGGGCCAGGACTGCCGGAGGTATTCCGGCTCCCTTCCGACCCCTCTGCAGTCACCCCCAGGACCTCCGGACCCCTGGGAACACTGGTCTTCTATGCTACCTCGTTGGGTGGCAGTACTAACAAGCTACTTCAGACGTCATCAGTTTCGATGGAAGTTAGGGTCGCAGCATTCATTAGCCGGATCAGTTTTCCCCGGATGGGTTTCCTAGAAAGTTCCCATCAGTAGGCCTAGTTGGGCAACCGCTGAACCCACCATTATCAGAGACCGCCGTATCTAGTATGAAAGGATTGAGGGTAAGTTATGGGTGATCTCGGTAAGCGCCGTAAACCGAATGCATGAGGCCGCACCCGCGCAACCCCGGCGTTCTCAGACTACCTTGCTAGCGCTGCCGTAGCTGCAACTCAAATATTATATTTGCTCCCTTCTACTATTAATGGGTCTCAAACTCTTACTCACTAATTTAGTACTGTAAGATGTTCCCAGTTCCAGCACTATCATAGAGGAGGCTACTCTTACTAAAGAGGGGCTATTTGGAGAGCACTGTCCACCAGGCCACAACCCGGAGACTACCCTTGGGCTAGAGGTTGGCGAGCTGCGTCACGAACTGGAGAAGTACATAACCGAGCATGGATATCTGCCCAGGTTATTTTCTTATCAAGACTAAATCTTTAAGTAGCTCTCGAGGAACGTTATCCTCAGCGTCTAACAAACGATAAAGGTCTTTTCTTTGTCGATCAAGGGTCCATTATTTCATATCTTTCTTTATTTTGTCCGCTTTTCTTGCCAGTTAGGACTCAGTCTACTTATGAATTGTACAAATTATTTGTACGATCTGATCGGCAATGACTCTTCAGCTATTCCCACATAGGTGGTATTGTGGCTATCTAAGACCTTTCCAACGATTTTATTCGGGTAAGTGCGGATGCTCTTGATCATGTTATTGTCGGTACCGGTATTCGATGTGTCAAATTGGCATGAATTACTACTGAGACTTGACCCTGCGTACCCTGCTGGTAATGTATTCATAGCAGATAAGGTTCGGCGATCAGTAAGACAATAGTGTAGTAGTTGTATTTTATCGAAGAGGGGGACAAGTGTCTCGTTCTCTTAACCAAGGTGAGCAGAGCTCATTTCTTGTGCTGGGCTGGGCTGCTATTTCGCAGGGTAGCGTCACCAAATCATCTCTATTCCATCAAAATAACTTAGATTAAACTTGGATAAAACAACGGAGTTATGTGATTATTGATTCCTTATCCCGTTCCACAAGCCAAGAAGGGTTAATATACCAAAGCCGAACGTGATAGTAGGGTAAGTGATTGCTAGTCCAGTGTGATCAAGAAAGCAAGAAAGTGGGGCATCAGATTGCGTTGCGTTGCACATGTGAGGTCAAGTATAGTACGGGCCAGAAGCAATGGTTTTTACAGAGCCGAAAACCCTAATGGAGCCCGGTTCCAGCAGTCCGAACACTTCCGATAGGGCATAGAATCAAACGTTAGGGTGCTTAGGGAATATCCTAAACCACCGTAATATTATGGAGTGAGAAGGAGTGGCTTCACTAGAAAAGCGGTTGATGGCATAATACGGTACTTTTAGGCACGCGGGTGGACTCCTGGATAATCGGGCGGCATCTCACAAACATTGTGTGCTATTGACGCTGTGAATTCAGTAGCTTAGAGGGTAGGCAAAAGGGGTGATTAAACAAGAGAAAAGTGCACGAAGGAAAGATCGTCACCGGACCACAATAGGACATCAACCTCTATCGCCGTTTTCTTCACATCTATCTCTTTCCGCCGGGTCCCATAAAATGGTGATAAAGGAAGGAGCATTCCCTTTTTCCCTTTCTCTTCGAACATCCGACTTGATAAGATTGTTTCATTTGCTCTGCCGGCCTGGGCTCCAGGAGTTGCCATTCCCGTCCGAGAATGCTGGGGATACAGGAGATCTGAAAGTACAGTATAATAAAGCACTCTTTGGTGTGCTAGTACTGTATATACAAGAAAGTAACTCAGGATCTACGGTGTGAGAGGGGGGTATAGAAGCGAGTGGTTATGTGAGTAAGGAGTAGAGTGGGGCGGTGCTCAGGTGCAATTTAGGCTTGTTTAAACTAAAATTAACCCCCGGCTTATAAGTGGAAATAGCTTTTCTAAATGTAATGTCTCCGGTGTACTATGATTCTCTCCAAAACGATAGGCGATGATGTCTATGTATATTTATGGCTATGCGTGGAATTTGCGCCAACTGGGAGCTTTCCTTTTTGAGATCATGATGTGGGAGTCTCAGAAATGGGCTCACCCTTTCAGAGCTGAGAGACATCTTACTAAGTTAGTTTTTCTGGGGCGAGTGAGAGGTGGGTGAAAGTGGGAAATATGGCCCGTTTTCTGGATTGAGATTCAAGCCTGCTCTCGGAGGGCAGTGGAATGTAGGAATGATCTCCATCAAACTGTATCCTGAGTGGAAACAAATCACAGCTATACCCCTAGTTAACATTCTCATCTGCATCGCTTTCCGCGACTCATCAGAACTACTTGCACTTCATATCCCTTTCTCTATACCCAAATAACAGTGACAACTATGCATCGGAAGGGGGGTAGGGCAAAAAAAGGAATCGGGGGGATATTAGAGAAGCAATTGATTTGGAAAGAGAATATATAGCTAGAAGCAAGGAAAGGAGAGTAAATATGATGGTACTTTAGGGCTATACTGGCTTATTTTAATACATTGAAATATCCCCCACTAACGCCCAAACTCTAGACTATGAGCAGAAATTGATAAATCTTGACTTGACCATACGAGAAAATACTGAGAGGTTTGGACGGGTATTCCCTTTGACCGAAAGCGGAACATTTAAGCGGAGGTCCTGTCGGAGGTCTGTTGCGGGCGGGAGGGGGAAAAGGGAATTGGGGCAGGGTGAGAACTATAACCGCGAGAGGAGATTAGACGGGAGTGAGAGGGGAGTCGATGACGGCGATGGGGGTGCTGTGGAACTGGTGCGGTGCATGCAGGGATGGCACGCAGATTGTCCGAATTTGAAGGCGGTGAGGGGCGATGGCTCCCCGCACCTATGGCAGGCTGGAAACCACAGATTCTGGGGACTGGAGCAGCGCTATCACTCCCTGGTGCCCTCTCTCAGTAGCCCTATCGAGTGGTGTTTTGCCATCCTTATCTAATTTGTTGGGGTTGACGCCGTCCCATTGGAGTAGGATTTTCACTACCCCTTCCCGCCCGTTCCAGGCAGCGAGGTAAAGTGGAGTTCGGCCGTTGTTATTTGGTTTGTCGGGGTTGACGCCCCGTGCTAATAGCATTCTTGCTATTTCCCCGTGCCCAGAGAAAGCAGCAATGGAGAGGGGAGAGCGGCCCTTGCTATCTGGTTTGTCGGGGTTAATGTCGCCTCGTCCGAGCAGCATTTTCGCCACTCCTTCGTGCCCGCTGAAAGCAGCCCCCCAGAGTGGTGTTCGGCCGTCGTTATCTGGTTTGTCGGGGTCGACGTCGTCTCGTCCGAGTAGCATTTTCGCCACTCCTTCGTGTCCGTTCGAAGAAGCCCCCCAGAGTGGTGTTCGGCCATAGTTATCTGGTTTGTCGGGGTCGACGTCGTCCCGTCCGAGTAGCATTTTCGCCACTCCTTCGTGCCCGCTGAAAGCGGCCCCCCGGAGTGGTGTTCGGCCGTCGTTATCTGGTTTGTCGGGGTCGACGCCGTCCCGTCCGAGCAACATTTCTACCACCCCTTCGTGCCCGCCCAAAGCAGCCAGCCTGAGTGGTGTTTGGCCGTAGTTATCTGCTTTGTCGGGGCTGACGCCGTCTCGTCCGAGTAGCATTTTCGCCACTCCCTCGTGGCCGTTCGAAGAAGCCCCCCAGAGTGATGTTCGGCCGTCGTTATCTGGTTTGTCGGGGCTGACGTCGTCTCGTCCGAGTAGCATTTCTACCACCCCTTCGTGGCCGTTCGAAGAAGCCCCCCAGAGCGGTGTTCGGCCATAGTTATCTGGTTTGTCGGGGCTGACGTCGTCTCGTCCGAGTAACATTTTGACCACTCCCTCGTGCCCTTTGGAAGCAGCCCGTCCGAGTGGTGTTCGACCGCAGTCATCAGTTTTCTCTGGTTTGGCGTCGTCTCGTCCTAGTAGAATTTCCACTACTCCCTCGTGCCCATTCCAAGAAGCCCAATGGAGTGGTGTATTGCCCCTAAAGTCCATTTGGTTGATATCACAACCTCCCATCCCCACCAAACAAGCTACAATCTCAACAATCCCGAAGAAGGACGCACAATGTAGACCACTAAACAGGGAAGGTTTACCGAAATACATACCATACCAATACATCTCCTGTGCCTCCAAGAGGATTCTAGAAGATATATGGCGATCGTAGCCGTCAAATAACTTGAGCGCTAGCTGTTTCGCGCAATCGGAAATGTGCCTTTTTGCGTGAACTCCCCAATACAGGGAAGAATATTTGAGAAACGGGATGTCTTGGAGATCGGGGAAGGGAAAAATCAAAATGGCCTTAACCTGCTGGAAATTCAGATAATTTAAGCAGGTTTCCGCCATTGTCGAGTGAGCTGGGCCGAAAAGGTCGGGATGAGCCCGGAGGTATTCCTGAAGAGTAAAGTGTATCAACCGGACCGCGGAAGACTCCTTTTCTACCACAATGAGTCCTTGACAACAGACCAGTAATGTACCCATTGAAGGAACATTGTCGACATTCAGATTTGGCGACCCTATTTCTACTGCTAATGCATGGCACAGTTCATTGACTTTCAAGGGCCGCTCCGAGTGAGATATCCACATCAAAGCCGCCATGCCAAGCCTCGCTCTCTCCCCGCCTTGTCCCTTTATCCGACCTAGCGTTGCGCCATAAGCATCCTCCAACCCTAATCCATCTGTCATTGCCCTGAGCTTTTGTCGCCTGCGGTGGATTGTGGTTTCTTGCAGGATGGCATCGATACTCAGTGAGGCTAGTAAGAATCTAGAATTGTATCTGTCAGTGCATGGCCCAGGTAGCCACCTCAAGTGTTGTACCCCCGATAGCATACATACATTTCCGAAACGCTTTCAGGAATTTTCCTCAGAATCTCTGCCTTCAGGCTACTGTCCATTGCATCAGGGGTTGTGTCATCTCCGAGCCTGCTGTGAAGATATCTGATCATATCATCTCTCTCGGTACTTATGAATAGACTCGTCACTCTTCCACCTAGACGTGTTCCGATCTCTGGTTGAATGTGCGGTCTTCCAGTTACGAATATTCTAGTACCTGGAGAATTTTGGAGAATTTTATTTAGCGAATCAAGAAGCTTCACCCGATATTCCGGCACACATTCGTCTAGCGCGTCAATGCATATGAACATGCGCTCTTTGGAAGAGGCAGTCTGCAGCATCTTCACAATATCCGAGAGCCGAGGTCCCCGCCCTCCAAGTACTTTTTTTTGTTTTTGGAATGCTCGCGATACCTCCTCCGGGATCTCCTCCAATCCGCTAACCACCTGTTTCAGCAGGGCACCCATCATGCTTGCGGGGGACTGCTCCTCCTGCGCAGCAAAGTCAAAATAAAAACATGCTATCGTGGGATTTAGTTCTCCAGCCTGATCACACAAGCTCTCTATCACTAGCGAGCTAACATCGTGGCTGGTCAGCGCTTCCCCCTTTCTTCTATTCGGCGAGATTTACCAAATATATGTCTTCCCGACCCCAGGATCCCCACAACAAAACAGGACTGCGCTATCAGATCCATCTCCCTTACTGCCGGCGTGCCAGCTCCTAAATTTCTCAGTTTGTAGCAGCCATTCCCCTATCCTTTCGACCCGGCGGTCTTGGATGTCTTGATGCCGTGACCTGGGATCTAGTGGGGATAGCCAGGCTAGGATATTAGATCGGTCATCGGCTACTGTAATGTTATTCAACACGGTAATAGCTGTGTTAAAAGAGTTGGTATTATGACTTAAAGATCGCGACATTTTCTTTTCAACAGCTTAGGATATTGTGGAAGATGAAGGATTGAGTTGCTCGACTGCTGGGGTTTTAGGGAGCTGAAGAGATGCGGGGTCGTTTGTGGAACCCCACCAATTCCTCAGAATCGAGCACCCACCACCCAAGATTTGTGCCAACCCTGCCCCTCTCTGCGCCTACCACATCACGTGTTTATATCATACAAGATTTTTGAAATTAGGAGTAGGAAATGCCATACCTGTCTAAATTCTTTCCTGCTGTACTGTACTGTAACTGTACTGTACCGTACCGCCCACCACATATTTTGCTCTGCGATGCACAAACACATTAAAACACCTGTAATTGGATTCACTAGTCCAGTATATACACAGGCCAAGTACTGCACATCAAGACTTATCAATATGTAAGTCATAAAACCCAAACACAGTTCATATCACCCAACTAAAAGCAGCAGAACAAAGCTCTTTCTGAAAACAATGCAGGTGAGCAAGCGCTCTCGTTACGTATTCTAGGAAGATAAGGACCATCCTTTCTAATATTAGTCGCAACCGCTAAGTACAGTAAGTGCAGTAAACGTGGCGCAGAGGGGTGCGGGGTTGCTGTAGGTTACTACATTTCCCATAATTTACCGGTAGTCTACTCGTGCTTCTCAGCCAAGATTTGCCTTCCCCATTGGGCGTAGTCAGGTTTGCAGGGATGCTTTTACCAAAGAGGTATGGTGTGTGTAACTAGTGCGAGCCTACGGTTTTATTATAACGGATTCCATGAAAATTTACGCTAACTGCCACTCACGATATTACTCCAGCCTTTCACACTGAACTTGAACGAGCATATTATGATTGTTTACTAGTATGAACAGTTTTGAAGAACAGCAGAATCTGCTAAGCTAAGCATTAAATCTATTGTCCCCTCCCCAAGCCTGAACTTGTAAGAGATTGAGGTGAAAATTCATACAAAAGCGGTCCACCAACTCTTGAGGCATCCGATCCCACTCATACTTGAGAGTATTTACCACCTCTTGTCTTGTCTGTTCACCTGTTCCTGTAAAATTATACTCCATCATAGCATCCTTAAGATAGTTCCAACATGGCTCAATCTCATTCAAGTCTGGTGAGTTTGCCGGCCATTTTGGGATTCTGTGTATGCCACGAGCTACTGCCTATTCCTTATCCATTCTTGCAGCTGTGGTGTGACTACCAGCATTATCCTCTACTAGCCAACAATGTCTTCCAGTCTGGGCTTGAATCATTTCAATGAATGTATAAAGGTAATCATGGAGTATTTCTTTACGATAGAGAAACCAATCCAATCCACCACCAGTACTGCGACCTCGTATCTCCTTTGTAAACTCCCAGTAAGGACAGCGGGGCATGCAGCGGGGTTCATGGGGTTCTCGGTTGGCATTATACTCAGCAATATTACGGTTAAGCGCTTGCAAATATTCATATTCCGGAGTCCCTGGCACTCTTGCATTTTCTCCGCGTTGATGCATACGCTGGACTTTTTCTGCATTTTCTCTTTGCAGTAGCTCATTATTTGCACTTCTCTCCTCTTCTGTTTCCTTTACCCAGACCCATAAAGGGCCTTTAAAACCAAGTGTAATACTACCAGAAACCATAATACTTAAGCCAGACTTTTGCTTATCTGGGATGGCAGAAGCATATGGATCTTCACCTTTTTGCCTAGTAATATTCCGAAGTCTCCTGGGTGCTCCTACCTCAAAGATCATCTCATCACTAAAAATAAAAGACTCAATAGGTTGAGCTAGACCCCAATCAACTAAATCTAATCGATCAAGCTTTCCCTGTGGAGAGACTCGGAGTGGTGGCTTTGCCCGACGTTTGTAACGAAATAAGTTGTGATGTTTATTCATTATACAATAAGCTGTAGCAGGTGAAATATCAACACCTGCCTCACGCGCGATTTTCGGGAATGTCATCAGCCGGTGTTGGATATCCTGCAGTGCAAGGTCCCGCATTCGGTCTGAACCTTCGGAATTTTTTGGGTACTTTTCTGGAACAGCAGGCCTCTCTCGAATCTTATCTCCCAATTCTACCGTGGCTAGCATATCCTGGATACTATTACCTGGCCAAGAGCGCTCCTGTTCACACATTAAGATGTTAGTCAATCAATTGCCCGATCATGTTTTATGAGCACCTTGTTCCTACCTCAATCCTCTTAAAAATTTGTCGTGCAGTTTCTTTGTTAACCTGTAGGCAGACTGACACCTGGTCAAAAGTCATTCGGGCACAAACATATAGGGCAACAATAGCTGCTTTAGTTGACTTAGAAAGGCTCTTTCCATGAGGCATTGTAAACTGTGTGGGCTAAGCTTCAAGTTCACGAGGGTTGCTTTGGGGGTGCGTCTGCAATCTCAATATTCCGGAAGCGAGCATGCACACTAGTAATGCACTATGTACGCACTATACCTTTTCGGTCAAGTCACCCCTGCAAACCTGACTACGCCCAATGGGGAAGGCAAATCTTGGCTGATAAGCACGAGTATTTCTCTGCTTGTACTAGCACGAGTAATCATCCGGGCGCATATTCGGCCAAGACGCTTAGCTAATCTCAGTAGGAATTCCGCGTGTTGTTGACTACAGTACAGCACTGTACGGTACGGTACTGTCAGGGCTCTCGATGGACTCAGGGAAAATTGCCTAGCAAGCAAGCAAACATGCTTGAATACGGCTAAATTCAGTAGTTTTGTGCACTAGATAAACTCGTATTTAAGGAGGAAAGAGGGTAGCGAGCGAGCACCATCAACCGCACCCCCTTTTCCTCAATCTTCATCAATCTTTTTCTTTGATTTTTATCTCGTTTGACCGCAGCTGTGAAACCGTGATAAGTGAACCGAATTTACCTCCCTTCGGAAGTCCCTATTCCCCACCGAAAGAACGCCGGGGGTTAAACAACCCCCGACAGTACCGCGGAAACTGGCGAAATTAGCTAAGTCCGTCACTGGATTTTTTTTAACTCCCAGCCGATGGAGTTGAGGCTCGGTATTGAATGCAGATGGATAGTGTAGGAAGTATGAAGGGTCAAGTTTGGAGGGACCGGTGGACACCGGCAGAGAGCTAAATTACCATAAACTCATCATTCAAAAATATTGTCCCAAAGCCCGTTTTACCGCCAAAGTCGGTATGTTCATTAACTGAAATAATAAAAAAATACAATTATGAAAATTTATTATATGTAGATATATCAAAAGGAGAATCTGTTTCTGATTTTTATTTATTTTATATATTCATTTCACAAGGTTTTGTATCCATTTCTATAAGATGGTTAAAATGGAATGCCAAGCCCCCATACAAATTTGGGGGCTTGGTGCTAACTTTGGTGGGGATTCACCTTTCATCACACTATACCTAGGTAAATCCAGGTGCAACTCATGCAAATAATATTATGAAGTGTTTATAATTTTTATTATATGAGAGGTTAGTCCTTGTAAGGAGGAATTTATGTAATTTTTCTGTATCACTTTAAGATATTTTATTATATAGAAATGGGCTAGCTAATTACCCGTGTTTAGGCACTTTTTGGTGGGGTTTTAGAAAGTAGGACAATACTTTTGAGAGGTCATTGTAGTTAAACCTCAATCAAACTTACAGGAAAATTGAGTCCTTGTTTAGCCCCTCCCCTTTTAGCCCCCCTCCATTGCCAAGATTGCTCTATATCTATGGAATGAGATTACTCAATTCATAAGCAGGAAGAGAGGAGAGGAAAAATAACTATCACTCTTCAGAAGCCACCTGGCTGTCGAGGTATTATATAATATTATATAATAGTACAATACAATACTATAACTTACCGTACCGTTAGCCACGCTAACACATAATATAATATAAAAAACCCTTTAGACCCTAATGGTTACTTGAAACCGTCAAAATACGGCACCGAACCGCAGCTGGGATAGATAGCACGCAACTTCTTCTCCTAGTTCTTGTCTGCTGAACTAACCGTAAAGACAGAAGCATATATCAAAAAAATAAACAAGAACTGATCCTTCCATTAATCACCACACATCTCCACTTTCCTCCTCACATGTTCCACACCCCAAACAGAAACAAAGAAAGAAACATTCTGTGTAATCCTTTAACAAAAGAAACGCATAACAAAGACCCCCGTCCTCCCGCGCTTTGAGTTCAATCCCTGACTCTCGCCCTACTTTCATTTCCATAGCCTCCATACTCTACTTTGACTATCCATACCCCTACCCGCCTATCCACGGAGACATTTTCCCGTACTTCCAAACTTTTATGAAACAAAAGAAACCATCGCATGAGCATGCCAAGCAGCACCAACTAATTTCTAACAATGATAATATAAGAGGCTGGGTTACACTAGCATGTCACGGAGAGGAGGAACAGAACCCCGATTTAGTTTTTCAAATACAAAATTAACTCCCAACTTACAAATATAAACATTATGAATTTAATTTGGCTCCTCTTTAGCACTATTCTCAAACCATAGGCATTGTGGGTGATATATATACCCAAGACCATGTATAAATGGTGAGGTTACAAGTGAATTTTAATATTATAAACTAATTTTTCCCGGTTTGTAATAATGTTGTTGCCGTTAGACTGGGGGACTCATTTCGAAACTCAGGGACTTTTTACCTCATTAGCTCTTCTGGGGGTAGAGAAAGGTGGAAAATGTGGGTGGTACTCCCGATTCCGTTTCTGGTTCGGGGCTTGAGGGTAATAATGATTTACGGACATGATCTTAGTCAAACTATGTCCTTAGCAAGATCAAGCTATTGCTATAGTGCCCTTGATAACTTCTAACTTGACATCGCTTTTCACGTGTTGTCCGGGATAACTGATCATTATATCATTTCCCCCATCTACGGCTGGGTAACCAGGTCTACACTTCAGATGGGGGGGGGAGGAAAGGGGAAGAAAGGGAACATTAGAATGACTAAAGAAACGGTCGATGTGCAGAGAGGATATACAACAAGAAATCTAGGGGAAACAAGTAAAGATGATGAAAGTTTTGATCTATACTGGGCTATCGTAACAGAATTAAAATATCTCCCACCACTGCCAAACTCGGGACTACAAACAAGAACCAACAAATCCTGGCCTAAGACGATGAAAAATTCCGTGGAGAGGTTTTGGAGCGTATTTCAGGCGACCAGAGGGCTGTATTTAAGATAAGATTCTATCGTGAGGGTATTCCGGGGAAGGGAAAGACGGGAATTAAGACACGGTGGGGACTGAAACTGGAGGAGATTAGGCGCGGGCGAGAGGCAGTGGCTCTGATGGGTGTGTTTGTGGAGCTGTCGCGGCCCTCGTGACGATGGCATAGGTTATCTAAATCTGGAACGGTATGGAGGACCATAGCTCCTCGCCCTTCTGGGAAGCTAGGGGAGGCGGATTATCTAGTGTGGAGTAGCGCTACAGCTCCCTTGTGCCCACCATTAGTAGCCCGATAGCATTGCTACCTGGTTTTCCGGGCGTGACGTCGTCCCGACTGAGTACGGTATCGTAGCATTTTCACCACCGCCTCGTGTCCATCCTTAGCAGCGCACGCGAGGGGCCTCTTGCCTGCGCAATTCACTTAGTTGATCTCACAACCCCCCACCTCCGCCAGGCCAGCCCCAACCACAACAACCTCGAAGTAGGACGCACAATGCAGAACACTGAATAGGAAAATATTACCAAAATCCACAGGATAACAATACCGCTTCCGTGTTTCCAAGAGGATCTGGTGGGCATGTAGCCGCAGTATCGCGCAATCTGACAGGCCCCTTTTTGTCTGAACTCCCCAATACAGAGAGGAAGATTTGAGTAAAGGTTTCTCTTTGAGGTAGGGGAGGGACCAATTGAAAAGACCTTAACCTAGTGAGAATTCAGAAAACGTAAGCAGGTTTCTACCATTGCCGAGCGAGCCTCACCGAAAAACCCGGGACGAGCCCTAAGGTATTCTTGAAGCAGAAAGTGGATTAAGCGGACCACTAAAGCCTCCTTTTCTATTACGAGTCCCTGATAAAATTTAGTAATCCTACATGACATAAAAATTCGAATGCGGGGGGCGATTTTCTCAAGCACTAAATTTAGAAAACAGAGTGAGAATGTGTGTCTCTAACAGACAAGAAAGGAAAGGAGAAAAAAGTAAGAGTTGTTGCAAAACCAGTTTGATCAATCCGGTTTACATGAAAGAAAAGACTTGTGTGTTTAAAAGAGAGAGGATATATGAGAAGACCGAAGAAACCCACTACCAATGACAACAGGGGCGGCTCTATGACTAAGCAGCCACGCTCCGGCATACTGCCCTTGATATACCTAACACGGGGCTCCAGGCATGAGTGTTAGAAACGATCAGAGGCGAGTTGAGCCTGGTGAGCGGTGAGCCGAACAGACTATTTCCATAGTGGCTACGTCGGTGCGGAAGGTGCAAGGGCGAAAACAAGAAAGAGATGAAAGGCCAAATAAGAAGCGAGTTAAAACCAATTTTATTGACCGGTATTCCGGGATGAAGAGAGAATTTGTTAAAGGGCGAGGAGAAAAAGAATATTTGAAAAGACAAGAGACCTGCCACCAATGACCCCCAGGCAGCTCCATGACTAAGCAATTATGCTCCTGTGGGCAACTCACAATATCTAACAACAGGTAAATGAGTAGTTCAGTCTAACAGTACGACATCGTAGTTGATCCGTGAGTTTGACGGGTGCCTCCTTCCGGAGCCGGTGAACCAAGGCTTGGTTTCTTGTGCTGGCCTGGGCGGCTATTTCGCAACCGAGCACTAGAAAAATATAGTTTCTATCACAACGAAATAGATTACTCAATGAGCACATTGCCGGAAGACTACTAAGAGAGAAAAAATATATTGCCTAAGCAATTTACGGCCAGTTCACCAAGTAGGAAATTTGTGCCACAAGAACACCCTTTTAATGAGCTTGCCCAGGCAAGTACTGTACCTAGTACTAAAGATGATTCTGTTGAACTTCCTCTAACTGTGTTTTCTCCATCCACTGCACCAAGTGTTGAACAGACTTCCCCCTTCACCAAAAACTGGCGTACTTGTGTCCGCCCTGTTTACGGCCACTTGCATTATTCGCGTCACACAGAGGTTATTTCGACCTATCATACCAAACCAGAGTTGGACAAACCCCATCCTATACCCTATTGCTGACTAGTGTCAACCTAAATCATATCCTACTGTAGGAAAAAACCCAAAAATGGCGGTTTGAAACACGGAAGTTGAGTGGCTCGGGCTGCCAAACACTCCAATAAGAACTCCGGAATCCCTCATCATGCTTTCCGGCTTTTTTCTTTATCACAGGCGTTGTCATCACCCGCTGCTGTTGTTACTCATGAAATCACTACGTATACCCGGTCCTTCGGCAAACCCCCTACCTTCCCCTAATCCTATCGTCCTCATTTTTAATCAGTAACTCTTCCCCACTGACACAAGCAATGGCCTCACAGGTATCTTCCACAATCCTAAAATCAATCGAGTCTAGTGAACCTAACTGCTCTAGTTCATCAACCTTGGTCCAGAGGGTTTCGCTTTGGTTCTCTAGAGCATGTCCAAGCTTAGAAATTCTTTGGAGGGATACAACTTTCGCAAGCGGCCAGGCCCGCATTCAGGTATCCTGCAGATATACAGCCCGGGGCTTTGCAGGCCAGGCTTCCCGCATATCCCGTCTAATTAGAAAATATTTTGTTTATAGGTAACCGACATTTTCAGATGCCCGGAAATATCAACAGATATCTGAACGCGCCTACAGATATCGAAAGCCTGCCGATAACTCCAGGCCTTGTCAGATAGGCCCCCCCCAACCTGGGCACCTCATACCGGCAGGTGCCTCCCATCCTCGAGCAGAAGCCCATCCACAAATCAGACTCCGAGATTCCTACCCAGGCCACTCATTCCACTTGTTTGACTAGATTTCGGAGAGATTCAGAGCTGCAATCATGAAATATCACTCATCCCAGCTACCACCTTCCTTGTTGAAAAGTTTAATATTGTTATTGTCGTCCATTGTCCACAAACGACCGCTTCCTCACTTGTGTTTCTTTCCTATATCACTCGCCTGTATGGGGCTGCATCCCTCACGATGTTGAGATAGCTTTGTTTGGGTCTTGATTACTCTGCGGCTAGTTCATATTGGCTATAGTACGCCGCTTTCTACTCCTCAAGTTTGGAGGTGTATATCCGTGTGGAACCCATGATGTGTTATGGGCTGAACAAGGGAAATGGGTTTCTTCTCATGAAAGATAAGGTTACTGATATTTTATATATATGTTCAGCCATTAAGTCAGGTCACAACCGGGAGACTGACCTTGTGGTAAAAGTTGGTGAGTGTCATTAACTGGAGTAGTACATAACCAAGGGTGGATATGGGCCAGCCTAATCTTCCTACTAGGATAGAATATGTGAGTGGCTCTCTAGGGGCTCTATCCCCAGTGCCTAACGAATAATATAGTTCTTTTATTTGTCGTTCAAGGGTCTGTTATTACATATATTGTCTTCTTTTGTTTGCCTTTCCTGTTAGTTAGGACCTATTCTGCTTATGAGCTGTACAGCCCATCAAAAAGTGTAATCTAATCCTCAAAGACTCCTCATCTATTCCACATTTCTAGTTTTGCAACTATTTGACAGGTTTCCGACATTATTATTTGAGTAACTGCAGATACGATTTGTCACGATATTGTTGGTACTGGTATCCAATGCGCCAAATTAGGACTATTGCGGCAGGATTTTCCACACCCCATGCTAATGCATTCCTAGCGGATAAGGTTCGGTGAAAAGATGATAGTTAGCAATGCCATAATTTATCAAAGAGGAGACAGACGTCTCATCCTGCCAACCAAACCAAAGTGGACAAGCTTTCTTGTGCCGGGCTCGCCCATCATCTTGACAAGCGACCGCTAGAAAATCCTTTCCATTCCAAGGAAATAAATTGGCTCATTTTCACACAGCAAACTGCCCGCAGAAATGAATTCTGTCGCCTATTAGGAATCTGCTGTAGGTTTATTAGGTAGGAAATTTGTATTTCAAGAACACCCCTTCTATGAGCTGTCCCGGGAAAGTGCTGTAGTATCCTGAGATCATATCACGTCATGCCGCCCTCCCAGTTTAGTTGGTGCGAGCTACCCATCACCGTGTCCGACCCGCGAAACACAGAACCAGTCCCGAGTTTATTCCACCCGTCACCAATTCTGAATACTTGCTGCGACTCGCTCGTAAACAGGGCTTGTAGTGCGACAGATATCTGTTTGGTTAAAAGGGGTTTCAAGTCAGGCATGATAACTTCAAGCTCGCAGCCGGAGGGGAGTGAGATATAGGCATTACCTCCATTAAAATAAGTCCTTATTGGACAAAAAACCTCCGCCATACCTTGGTTAACGTTAATATCTAACTTTCCATCGCTATTTATGTGTCGTCAGAAGTACATGCGCTCTATATTGTTTTCTCTATCGATATCCAAATGACCCTCAAACTTACATCTCAGATCGGCCGGGGGGGATAGGGAAATACGGAATTCTTTTATTTTTTAAAAAAAACCCCCGATCCACAAAGAGGATATACTGTAAAGTTACAACTAAAAAGCAAGAAACGAGAGCAGATTTGATGGAAATTTTGACCCCCCTATTATAGCTCGCTCCAATACAACAGACACCCCCGCTAAGGACTGGACTCTAGACTATAGAATATAGAATATGGACTCTAGAATATGGACTCTAGAATATAGACAAAATTTAATATTGATAAATCCTGACTTGATTACATAAAAAAGTCGAGGTTTGGGCGGGTAGTTCCCTTGACCAATAGAAACTTTTAAGCTAAGGTTGTATCGTAGGCTTATTCTTAGAAGGGGGAAACGGGAATTAGCGCAGGGTGGAAATTAGAGCCGCGAGAGGGAGTTAGGCAGGGGTAAGAGGGGGAAGGCAATGGCGGCAATGGGTGTGATGTGGGGTTGTTGGGGTAAATGCGGGGATGGCACACAGGTTATCCGCCTTTGAAGGGGGCGAGGGGGCGGTGGCTCCTTGCCCCTATGGCGGGTTGGGGACGGCAGCTTCTGGGGGTTGGAGTAGCGCTATCACTCCATGGCGCCCTTTCTCAGTAGCCCGATCGAGTGGAGTTTTGCCATCCTTATCTAATCTATTGGGGTTGACTCCGCCCCGTCCGAGTAGTATTTTCACTAAGCCCTCTTTCCCATTCCAAGCAGCAAGATAGAGTGGTGTTCGGCCATTGATATTTGGTTTGTCGGGGTTGACGCCCCGTGCTAGTAGCATCTTTGCTACTTCCTCGTGCCCAAAGCAAGCAGCAATGAAGAGCGGTGTGCGGCTGAGGTTATCTAGTTTGTCGGGGTTGACGTCGTCTCGCCCGAGTAGTATTTTCACCACTCCCTCGTTCCCATTCGAAGCAGCACCCCAGAGTGGTGTTCGGCCGTAGTTATCTGGTTTGTCGGGGCTGACGTCGTCTCGTCCGAGTAGCATTTTCACCACTCCCTCGTGCCCGTTCGAAGCAGCCCACCAGAGTGGTGTCTGGCCGCATTTATCTGGTTTGTCCGGGTTGACATCCGCTCGTCCGAGTAGTATTTTCACCACTCCCTCGTGCCCATTCCAAGCAGCGCCCGAGAGTGGCGTCTGACCGCTGCTATTTGGTCTGTCGGGGTTGACGTCATCTCGCCCGAGTAGTGCTCTCACTACTGCCTCATGCCCACCCATAGCAGCACGACGGAGCGGTGTTTGGCCCCGACCACCCGGTCTGTCGGCGTTGACGTCGCTCCGTTCGAGTAGTATTTTCACCACTCCCTCGTGCCCATTGCGAGCAGCCCACCAAAGTGGTGTTCGGCCGTCGTTACCTGGCTTGTCGGGGTTGACGTCGCCTCGTCCGAGTAGTATTTTCACCGCTCCGACGTGCCCATTGCGAGCAGCCCACCAAAGTGGCGTTCGGCCGTTATTATCTGGTGTGTCAGGTCTGACGCCGTCCCACCCGAGCAGTATTTCCACCGCTCCCTCATACCCCCTCTCAGCAGCATGATGGAGTGGTATCCGGCCGGAATTGTCTGCTTTGTCGGAGCTGACGCCATCCCGTCCGAGTAGTGTTTTCACTACTCCCTCGTGCCCATTCCAAGCAGCCCAATGGAGTGGTGTATTACCTGTAAAATCCATTTGGTTGATACCGTAGTCTTCTACCTCCAACAGACTAGCGACAATCTCGATAATCCCGAAGAAGGATGCGCAATGTAGACCACTAAACAGAGAAGGTTTATCGAAATCAATTGCATACCAATACATCTTCTGTGCTGCCAAGAGAATTCTTGCGGATATATGGCGATCGTAGTTGTCAAATAGCTTCAGCGCAAGCTGTTTCGCGTAACCTGAAAAGTCCCTTTTTGCGTGAACTCCCCAATATAGAGAAGAATATTCGAGAAATGGCGTGTCTCGGAGATCGGGGAAGGGAAAAATCGGAAGGGCCTTGACCTGCGGGGAATTCAGGTAACTTAAGCAGGTCTCCGCCATTGTCGAGCGAGCTGGGCTGAAGAGGTCGGGATGACCCCGGAGGTATTCCTGAAGAGTAAAGTGTATCAACCGGACCGTGGAAGACTCCTTTTCTACCACAACAAGCCCTTGACAACAGGCCAATAATGTACCTATTGAAGGAATGTTTTCGGTATTGAGATCCGGCGACCCTACTTCAACTGCTAGGGCGTGGCACAGTTCATTGGCTTTCAAGGGCCGCTCCGCGTAAGATATCCACATCAAAGACGCCATGCCAAGCCTCGCTTTCTCCCCCCCCTGTCCCTTTATCCGACCCAGCGTTACGCCGTAAGCATCCTCCAACCCTAAGCGACCGCTCATTGTGTTGAGTTTTTGTCGCCTGCGATGGACTGTGGTTTCCTGCAGGATGGCATCGATGTTTAGCGAGACAAGCAAGAATCTAGATATATATGTTAGTGGATGCTTGATGCAGCGTTTCTATTTCTATGATACACACATTTCGGAAAGGTCTTCAGGAATCTTCCTCAGAATCTCTGCCTCGAGGCTACTGCTCATCGCCTCTGGTGTTGTGTCCTCTTCCAGCCTGCTGTGAAGATATTTAATAATATCATCTCTCTTAGTACTTATGGAGAGACTCGCTACTCTTCCAGAAAGACGCCTTTCGATCTCGGGCTGAATGTGCGGCCTTCCCGTCACGAATATTCTAGTGCCTGGAGAATTTTGGAGAATTTTATTTAGCGAATTCAGTAGCTTGACTCGATGTTCCGGGACACATTCGTCTAGGGCGTCGATGCATATGAACGTGCGCTTTTTGGAAGAGGCAGTCTGCAGCATTCTCACAATATCGGTGTGTTGTGGTCTCCGGCCACCCATGAAATTTTTCTCCTCCTCATAGGCTCGCTTAATTTCTTCCGGTGCCTCTCCTAGCCCAGCTACAAGCTGTTTGAGCAAGGCGCCTAGCATGCTTGTTGACGACTCTTGCTGGGCGGCGAAGTCAAGGTAGAGGCACGCAATGGCGACATTTTGTCCTCTAGCCTGATCGCACAAGCTATCTATCACCAATGAACTAACATCACAGCTTATCAGCCCCCCCCCTTCTATTCCTCGATGTTCGTGGTTGTTACCTAATATACGTCTTGCCGACCCCCGGGTCTCCATAACAAAATAGAACTGCGTTATCGGATTCATCTTCCCCACTCTCAGCGTGCCAGCTTCTAAATTCCTCGGTTCGTAACAGCCACTCCCCTATACTTTCGACTCGACGATCTTGGATGTCTTGATGCCGCGCCTTGGGATCTAGTGGGGATAGCCAGGCTAGGATATTAGATCGGTCATCAGCAACCGTAACGTTGTTCGACACGCTAATAGCTGTGTAGTTAAAAGAGTTGGTATTATGACTTAAAGAATGTGACATTTTCTCTTTTCCGCAGGTTCTGATACTAGAGATGATGGGGGATGCAGTTGAGTTAGTCGGCTGCTGGAATTCTTGGGGGCCGGAGGAAAGCGGGGTATTTGTGGAACCTCACGGATGCCTCGGGACAGTGTAGTTGAATCCACTAATGCAGAATATATAACTCACAGGGCAATTACATCAGGCCTTATCAATGAATCAGTCGAAAAATCTAAGTTACATATCACTTAACCTAAAGTATCACACCATAGCTTTTTCCTGAAATCGATGCGGGTAGGAAAGCTCTCTCGTCCCGGGTTCTGGGAAGCTAAAGACCATCTAAATCTACGCCTCACAGTACCCCCCCGTAAACAGCTAGCCCGCCAAGCTTTATGGAAAACCCTAAGCAAGAGTTAGCCCGAAAACTATATGGCTGAGTGAGCAACCTGCCAAGCTTTCATAAGAACAAGACACCCCGAAACAGAGTTAAGTTTTTTTTTAATGATATATCTGTGATTTGCCCTATGATATTAATTTTTCCTAACACCGAAATGTACAAGTTCAAGGGGTAATGTTTTCGTACAAGACAGGGTTTATTCTGCTGGTTAACTTGGGTCAACTGTTCGAACACATTATCCCCAAAACCTGTACTCTATACCGGTAAGTACTCGAATACGACAGAAAAGTGGAAGGTCGTTGTCGTTGGAGCTACAGTACCTATCTTTGGCCGAAGCACGGTGTAACCGTGTGCTCCACTACTGGGGCTGGGAGTGGGTGGTAGCAAAGGGAGAGGAGGGTGTCGGGCGGGCGCGAGGTTATCGTGCCTCATGTGAACTAGTCCCGGGGGCGCAAGGAGTCACAACTTGTCACTCGATACTCTTAGATGTCATGACCGCTGACCGTAAGCTTGCATGAGGCCCGATACGACATAGTACAATAGAGTACAATAACTTACCGTCAGCCGCGCCAATACATAATATAAAAATCACTTTAGATCCAATGGAGATATAATAGGGCGGCGGAGGTGGGCAGAGTGTTTGCAGTGGCATAGCATAAAGAAGAGGAGGAAAGGAAACCTAATTTAGGCTTTCAAAAAACGAAATTGACTCCCCACTCACTAACAAAGATATTATTAATCTAATTTGGCTCTTCTCCTATTCAGTACTGCTCTGCGAAACTATAGGTGGTTGCAGGTGGGATTTACCTAAGACCATGCATAAATGGTGTAAGATAGCTGCATAGTCAGTTCCAAGATCAACCTATTTCTTCAAGTTTATAATAATATTATGGGACCTGCAGAGTGCGTGGTTGATTTCGGTGTTCTGAGGCTTCATACTAGATTACCATTTTCTAGATGGAGAAGGATGGGTGTAGGTTGTCTTCTGGATTCGGTTCCAAGCTAAGGGCCCGAGGGTGGCGGCATATGAATACGGTATGGTGTCCATTGCACTGCGCCCTTAGTGGGAACAAGTAATTTCTATAATACCTTAGCTTGTAATTTTAGACCGCTCTCTATGTATTGTCCGGAAGCTTATATCATTTTCTTTATTCATCTTCAAACACCCCGCTGGTCTATACTTCAGATGGTGAGGAAAGGTGGGGAAAGGAAAATTGCAAAAACATTAAAGAAACAGCGGATGTTCAAAGAGGGTATACAGGCGGGGATAGAGCAAAGAGTAAAGATAAGGGAAATTTCAAGTCATACTGGCATTTCTCAAACAATAGAAATATCCCCACCAACACCAAACCCTAGACCCTAAACGAGAACCGAAAAATCCTCGCCAAGCTGCGTCAGAATTTTTTTGTGAAATTTTAGGCAGGTATCTCCTGCGACTAAAAGAGAAACATTTAAACAAAGGTTCTGTCGTCGGCATATTCAGGGGGGGAGACGGGTATCAGGGCAATGTGGGTGAGAGCAAGAGACGGCGGCGGTGATAGGTAGGTTTGTAGAGCTGTCCCGGTTCCGTAGAGATAGTGCATAGCATGCCTTTGTTTTAAAATGAAAGCGGTAAGGAGGGCGACAGATCTAGGTCTTTATGCCCGGCTGGGGGAGACGGATTATGGAGGCTGGAACAGTGTTATCACTCCCTCGTAAGAATCCCTAGCGGCCCGCTGTTCAGCCGCAGTTAACTAGTTCGTCAAGGTTAACGCCGTCTCGTCCGGGGAGTATTTTTGCCACCCCCGGGTGCCCAATGCAAGCCTCATCCGAGGGTGGTGCTTAATCGTATTTACCTAGTTTGTCAGGGCTGACGCCTTCCCGTTGGGTAGTATTTTCTTCACTCCCTCGTTCTCACCCCTAGTGCCATGGCCGACCGGTGTTTGGAAGGTGTGATCTAGTTTGCCGGGACTATGCCGGCCAGCACGGTCGTGTCCCCACAGGCGTTGTCCAGAATCCGGATCTGTGGAGAAACAGAATTCTGAGAATTCTGAGATAGTGCGGCGATATTACATGAGAGCCATTGTTGTTTTCCTGAGCCCCACAAATCATTTTTGCCATGATCTCTGATTGCATTCCATTGATTCGTAACGACATGTGAAACAGATTGGAAGTCCCCAGCGGCTGATCAGACGTCTTCGCCCATAAGACCCCAGGCCGTTGTGGCATCCAGCAAAAATAATAATGGTGGTGTTTTGAATCGCGTAGAACTGGAGTTAAAAGTACAAGCCATTGATGGAATATTGCTCTACAAAAAGTGTTCTCAAACCATAGTTTCTGTGGGGGTTCTAGTTAAACGCCACCATACAAACAGTGTCCTAAGAGACAGTGCTATATGTAGGTAAAATATAAGAAATGTACTAAACCAGAATATTCCCAACGGCACCAGGCCCGCACCCCACCCAACGCCGCAGATCGCGAAACCGATAAGGTGGGCAACTAAGAGAAGTCGAGGGTGGAGGAGTGCTGCAGTCACCCAACGCCAGTCCAAAGAAGCGCACGGGGGGTATTTCGGGATGGGGACGATTAGAAAATACGAAAAACAAGCCAGATTCATAGTCAGATAATGTCCAATAGAAAACGGGGGGACCACCAGCAACAGGCCTAGGCTCATGACGGCTCCGGGGATCAAGGATATGTAAAGGGGGAAATTTAGGCGTGTCCGGAGCAGGAGGAGTACTACGATCTCGCGATTCCTTCTCACAGTGGCCCAAAAGAGCGCTGTTGTGCCATCGTTGGCTGACTTGTTGGGATTGACATCGTCTCGTGCGAGGAGTAGTCTTACCACTCTCTCATTCCCAAGGAAAGCGGCCCACCAGAGCGCTGTTCGGCCATAGTTGTCTGACTTGTCGGGATTGACATCGTCCCGTGCAAGAAGTAGTCTCAACACTCCCTCGCTCTCAAAATAAGAGGCCCACCAGAGCGGTGTCCGGCCATAGCTGTCTGACTTGTCGGGATTGACATCGTCCCGTGCCAGCAGTAGCTTTAACACTTCCTCATTCTCAAAATAAGAGGCCCACCAGAGCGCTGTTCGGCCATTGTTGTCTGGCTTGTCGGGAATAACATCGTCCCGTGTGAGTAGTAGCCTGACCACTCCTTCACGCCCGGAAGAAGAAGCTAGGATGAGTGCTGTCTGACCGCCGTCGTGGAAATTGGCATATTCTGGTACGAACCGGTATCCCACCAATCTCTCACTCCAGCAGGGGGCCCGCCGGGACACTCCCCAACCACCGCTAGTGGACCGGTCGGGACTGACATCGCCCCGCATGAGCAGCAGCCCCGCCACCCCTTCATTCCCACGCCAAGAAGCCCACATGAGCGGTGTATACCCTATACAATCTCTTTGATTGATATCACAGCCTTCTATCTCTATCAATGCAGCCACGACCTCAACAATTCCGAAGTATGATGCACAGTGTAAGCCGGTAAGTTGGCAGTGAGTAAACGAGGAATAATTTGTTGAAGGGATGTGGTTGACTTTGGAAGATACGGGAGTCTGAAAGATTAGATAGATGCTTGTGGATGATTTGGGAGATTGAGATAGAATGGTTAATGATTTGAAAGAGATTAGATAGCTATGTCTTTCCTTTGTTTGTCACGGGAGTGTACGGAGGAATAAAGGCATGGCAGGATTGAGAGATAGGTGTGGTGATCGACGGAAGGATCATGAAGTGGTACTTATGTTTTACTTATACACTTGTTTCGGTCATGAGTTTTTTGTTTTAGTTAGAGCGAATTCTAAGAGCTGAGCGAGGTGTCTAAGTTCCGTGTGAATTCTCTTTCTACCGTCTACCACTGTGCCAAACATAACCTGCCTACGTTAATATAATTGTGACTTTCTGTATGTTTGAAAAGTAAGGTGGAAGATATGTGGTTATTGTACCGACTTAATAGCTGCAGCGCAAGCGATTTCGTGCTATCTGAAAGTCCCTCTTTCGCGTGGCTTCCCCAATACAAAGAGGAATATTCGAGAAACGGCATGTTTCGGAGGTTAGGGAGCTTATGGGACGGAAGCCTTTTGACATGCTCATAATTCAGATAGGTCAAGCATGTCTGGGCAAGTGTTTTATGCGCGTCAGGTAGGATGCCAGGCCCAGAAAGGTATTCTTGAAGTGTGTAGTGGAGTAGTTGCACTGTCGATGTCTCTTCGTTAAGTACAACAAGCCCTAGGCATGACCTTAGCACCGTATCTTGCGGCCGGATGTTCTCCGGGTCTATATCCGTGGGCCCCACTTCTACCGCCAGAGCATGTTGGATTTCTCTGATCATCAACGGCCGCTCTGAGTGGGATACCCACATCAACACCTCGATCCCAAGTCTTGCTCGGTCGCCGTCCTGTTCCCTTATTCGCTGCAGTGTCTGAGCGTACACACTGTCTAGGTCAACGCCAGTCGTGGCTATCTTTTGTAACATTTTCTTTCTCCTCGCTAATGAGGTCTCGCCCAAGATTGCGTTGATATTTAAGGCAACGAGCAGAAACCTTAGCGAAATATCAATAAGCGATCCAAATTTGTGACCAAGTTGCTCTACTCACATTCCAGAAGCCTTCTCCAAGATTGTGGTTGTGATATCATCCTTCAGATTTTCCGTCATCAGCTCTGGATCCCGGTCACCACCCTCATCCATTTTGTGGCTTAGGTATCTAGCGATATCTCCCGGATCAGCGACGATGTGTATAACAGGAACCCACTTTGTGAGACGCTGATTAAGTTCCCTGCGGATATAGGTCCTCCCTGTGAGGAATAGCCTAGTATTCGGTGCTTCCTGGATGACCTGCCGTAATGCGCTAATAAACTCTGATCGATCATGCTCCAGTAGCTCGTCCACTGCGTCAATGCAGATGTATACTCGGTCAATGGAACTGATTACTTCGACCATCAGTTTCAACATTTCCTGTAATCGGAGACCTTGACCACCTCTCTTCCTTGACTTTTCAAAACAATTTTTAATTTCTCCGGGAATCCTGGCCTCCCCTGAAATAACTTGTTTGAGTAGACCCCCGATCATATTTACCGCCGATTGGTCCTTCAGCGTCTGGTAATCACAATAGAGAGATAAAACGGCGATATTCTGTCCATCGGTTTGCTCGCGTAGTGTATCTATCACTAATGAACTAATTTTGTTGCACGTTAGCAACGTCGTCTATGGTTTCTAAAAAATACTCGTGTACCTTATATAGGTCTTACCAACTCCTTGACCCCCATAACACAGCAAAGTTGAATCCACCGAGCCATCCTGACTCTTACGCCATGACTCGAACTCATTCCTCCGTAGAACCCAATCCCCAACACCATTAAGCCGTCGGTTCCTCACATCTTGATGCCTTCTATGAGGTTCGAGTGGCGACAGCCATGCTTGGATCCGTAGAGACTCAGAATCTGCCCCCACATTGATAATGGTGTTATTGTAGCTGTTCAACACATTTCCAACGTGTGTGTTCGAGTCGCCATGGATGCTATTAGTCATATTATGATCGGTACGAGTATGCCATGTGCCAAGCTGGTAAGAATCACCACCGAGACTTGATCCTCCGTACTCCGTTGGTAATGAATTCATGCCGGATTAGGCTTGGTGAGAGGCGAGATGATAGTCTAGCTGTATGGTAGTCTATTGAAAAAGTTGACAGACATCTCGTTCTGTCAGCCGAAGTAGAGAGGACCTCAATTTCTTATGGTTCGATAACTATTTCACAAGCGACCGCAAATCATCCCAATTACCTAGAAACCATCTTCGCACTACGTCGGTCTATTAGCCGATTCGTTAGATTATTTGGCCACTGATTTCGAGACGGCCTCTCGGCGCTAAACAAGCTGTCATACGGTATGCAGGGGTTTATTTACCCGCAGTGTTCTCTACGGTACTGTACTCCAACTGTCCATAATCGTGTTGACTATAGTACCGGTACCGTATCCCTTCAACCCCTGAGACACACACATTCGACTCCTTCCATATACCGTATAATCTGGCAAAAGGCGGATTGGAGCTAAAGCGAAACTAAGGTAGCCGAGCCAACAGGAGGCCACGGAGAAGGGGAATTCGCCAGTTTAAATATATGACAGCGATGGTCGCACAGGTTTAAGAAAATCCTCAGTAGGGTCAATCCAACTTTTGCCAGATTATAAATTTACGGTACGGTAAGTCTATGCTATGGCTATCCAACTTTCCACCAATAAAAGCATGATACGGCACCCCGCGAGCCCCGCTAGGCAGTCACTGGGCCACATCTAGATCAGGAAGGAGCGGAATCTCCGTGTCTCATTTGTTGAAGGGATGCCAGATAACAATCTCTCTTGGCGTTAAGCCGTTCTCTCTGTGCTCGAATACTTTACGAATTGGCAAGTTGACTACTGCTGGAACAAAAAAGAACTTTGTGCTATTGCTGGTTCACTTGGGAGATTTGTATCATGACAACACCCCTGCAATCAACTGGTCTAGGAAAACACCGCAATAACTAAAAAACTCGCTAAGTCCGTACTAGGATATTTTAATTCCCGTCCAGTGCGAGTACAAGTATACGGATATGTAGTTAGTCTAGTAGTACGGTAGTTCATCAATGAGTTTGATTGACATCACCTTCTGACAACCTAAGAGAAGTAGGGTTTGATGAGTTGTACTTGTACTGGGTTGTGGGGCCGTTCCACAGCTGGGCGCTGGCAAATCGTTTCTATTCCCAGGAGGTGGATTACCCTATTTTCGCATTGCTCGTTGACTACCGGCCCGTAGCGGTACTACGGGAAAAAGAAAGTCCGTTGCCTACCTGCGATTATTGCAGGATCGCCAAGAAATTTGTATTACAAGAACACCCTTTTAGTGAGCTGGCCCGGGTAGTGTGTGAGTACCGAGCGCTGAGGCTGAGGCTGTCAAACTTCCTCCGACCGGCTTCAGGACCTCCTCGACCACTTGGAGAACAGTGTTTCCTCCATCCATTGTGCCAAGAGTTGGACGGACTTTTTTCCTTAAGTGAAAACTGCCATACCGGTATCTGGCATATTTGCCAGCATCATAATATCATATCATACCAGAATTGGATGGACTTTTCCCCATGCCCTGAAACACAGACCAGTGTCAACCTACAACTAAATCATATAGCCTACTATAGAGAAATTCGGAAAGCAGAGGTTAGAAACACCGAAACAAATTGGCTCGAGCCACCAAACTTCCCAATTAGTACTCCTGAATCCCTTATCACCTTCTCCGGTTCTTGCCCTCCCTCCTTTTTATCATACTATCGTAGCTTGCGCGTTTCCATCCCCCACTCCTCTTACTCAATAAATCACAACGTGCACATTGCTCATCAGCAAATCTCCCACCTCCCCAACTCTAGCTTACAGTACTAATCCCAATTAATAATTATTCTTAATTGACACAAGCAATGGCCCCACAGGTATTTTATACCATCCTAAAGGCAATAAAATTTAGTTAACGTGAGTTGGTTGATTCTCCGACTTCGCACCGGGGGATTTTGGTTTGGCTCTTGTGAACATGCCCGATTCTAGAAACCATTTTAGAGGATATATTTTTCGGTAACTTCCCTCGCAATACACTTCAATGATCGGTGATTGGTAATCTAAACTAGGGTTCACTTTCCGCACCCGACCATGACCTCCGGCTGGCGATACCGACCATCCTCCCCGAGGCTAGGGGCTTTTAGCTAGCTCATCACTATGCTCAATGGAGGACCGAAGAAACAACAAGTTGGAAGCCGATGCCGTTGGCCAGTTGCAATCCCCAGGTAGGTCTTCCAGAGCGTTCCCAACAACCCAGTCCCTCCTCCAAGGATGAGGGACGAGGCTGATCATGTGCGTTATGATATCATACCTGGCTTTTTGGGTGGGTGGATGCCCTACGCCCGGCTGCCGAAGATCCTCACCCATTATGAATCTGGGCCCTGGACACGACAAAATCTGACAATTCTCCCCATGCCCCCCATCCATGCCCCCCATCCCTGCCCTCCCCTCGGTCATGCAACTAAACCCTAAAGTTACCTCCCACAGTGCCACACTAGTTTGTTTATTCATTGCATGAGAATCTATGATATTTGATTTACCCGCCCCATATCGAAAAGCGACCCCCATCCTGTAGGGTTGGGAATATGGTTACTGGCCCCGTGATTCTCGCTCGGATCGTGGAATGCAAGTGTCGGATTTATGAGCAGCAGATAAAACCCGAAGTCGAATTCTAGAGTATAAAGCAGTCCACGAATCTGACTCCGAGAGTCCTGCCCGCGTCATTGAGCCCACTTGTTTGACAAGATTCCGGAGTGGGTAGGGGAGCTTGAATCATGAAACATCACTCATCTCCTCCTAGGTCCCCGGCCCTCCAACATTTCCACCGGCTGTCCCTTGGCATCTCCTGTTGTATTACCCCTACCCCCGAGAAGCGTGGCCTCATCTTACGGGGCCCGTCGCCAGAGCTAAAAGTGACTCTCCAGGGATCTCTCTTTTCTGAATAGACCTGGAGGCTGTCCGGCCACGTCCGGTGCTATTGGTTCTCACAGATTATGGCCCGGTAGGGCTTCCGGATCGTTCGGAATCCTGCCGACCATTGCAGAAGCTATTCGAAACCCCTGACAAGCAGAATGTGCTAAGCTGAGCAGCTGTTTCACAAAATAACGTCAGTAAATCATATCTATTTCAAGGGAATGAATTACATCAAACCCGAATGGGGCAACGGAGTTATTTTATTATTAATTCCCTGTCCCGTTCCGCAAGGCTAAGAAGTAAAAATATACCAAAGTCATTCCTTGCTGAAGGCGATAGCGGGGTAACCGATTATTGATCTGGTGTGATCAAGAAAGTAGGGTATCAGATTGTATTGTGTTGCACTTGTGAAGCCAGGTACCAGTCAGAAGCCATGGCCTTTACGAGGCCGAAAGCACCAATGGATCCCGGTTCAAGCCAGTGTTCCCAGTCGTCCAGTCCGTCTTTGGGGTAGGGCGCGGCTGATTACGGCTCATAGTCCGTCTTTTTGGGGGCGCTAGGGCGGACTGCGCCCGGAAGGTGAGGGCCGGCCGGACTACAGGGGGCTATAGTCCCATAGCCTTGGCCTCCGGTACTAACCCAAATTGAAATCATGCACCTCGGAGCTAATTATTAAAAAGTCATGAGACATCACTCGTGCCGTCCCCTACTATCCCCGGCGGTCCACCCTAGACGGACGATTGGGAACACTGGCACCAGCAGTCCGAATGGTTTTGATACGACATAGAATCTAGGGCGCTTGTGTAATATCACAAACCACCGTAATATGGAGTGAGGAGGTCTGGTTTTACCAGACAAGCAGTTCACGGTTTAATACGGTACTGTCAGGCACACAGGGGGACTCGTAGGAGATCGCGCGGCAACCCACAAACATTGTCTACCATTGATTACGGCGGGTTAAACGTACTTGAGGTGCAAATGGCACTCAGTCGCAACGGGTGCAACACCAAAGGCCGGGTAACCTCAGAGTGGTTGCTCGGTGGAGTAAGCAAGGCAATGAGTGAGCAGGCGGGGCAGGTGATAAAGCGCAAACGAAGGCCATTTATGAGACAGAAAAAGGTAATAGAAGAAAAATAAATATAGCGATAGATAGCCCTGATACTGTATATTAAGACTATATAGTTGGCTAAGGAAGTGAAATTCTTAGAAAACCACTAAAGTGAATTTAGTGAGCAGGGTGGGGGTAAAATCCTTAGGGTAACTACATCAACCACCAGTCAACCCCGCCCATTACCGGCCAGGTCGATCTCAACTTCAACAACCCCTTACCGGTCAAAGCCAAACACAACTTCAACAAACCCATACCAGTCAACACAACATGCTAGAAGGATTAACCTATTGGGATAGGGGTAGAATGCTGAAGGCTCAGATTCCAGCAGGTGAATATAAGCTAGAGTTGCATGATCAGTTTATTGGGAAGGGAAAGATTGTTGGAAGAGAGTTTTTGGAGCCGTACCTTGGAAAGGATTTTCAGTTTGAGCTTTATCCACACCAGATGATTCAAACCTGGGGAAAGGCTATGGGACTTGCTGTTCGTGAAGGTGAGCTAACTTAAAACAAATTTAATAAATACAAATGATAATTTATTTAAAGAATTGTGGTTGCGCCTACAGTTTGCCCTACATGGACATACTGTAGCTATGCCCCGGGAGGAATATGAAAGCAGCAAAGGTTCATGGACAACCACAACAACTACCAGTATACGAAAGAAACCTGTCAGAATCCAGCTTGCAGTAGTTGGTCCTACTATATGCATTGCCTTTTCAGACAAAAACAGGTTAATTCAAATAACTTGTATCCAAGTGTCCTCTACAGAATCCTCCTCCTCAGGTCCCAAAACCTGGTATGACACCACCCTAGCACCATGTCCAATCATGGATATTGAAGCATTCAAAACCAATCTCAACCTCTCTCAGCATCAGCGCACCCTCAGAAATCCTAGAAAGACTAATGCAATTTACTTTGAACTTGCAGAATGCAAGAACAACAATCTTTGGAATGGAATTGGTATCACGGTCCCCTGATGATATACGTGTTGGGATAATTTTGGTGTTCTTTCTTTTGTTACACGGTTGCTATGAGGGATTTCCTTTGTAAGGTTTACGACAAATTGTATTATTTCCTTGGTTACACGGATATGCGACTCATACTGGGATATGAGTCGGGCGGCAAAGGCTGTGCTAGGATTTCCTTCTATATAAGGGGGCTCCGCCCCCTATTTCTTTGGCCCCGAACAGGGCCCTAACTGACTGGCCTTCACTTGAGGCCTCGCTCAAGGCGACCTCGGTCCCCCTGCCCCCACCCCTGCCAACTACGAGGTCCATGGACATCTGGTTTAGGACAAACTTGGACAGGGTGACAGCCCAACTAGCTCTCTACACCCCGGTTAAGCGGGTCACTTTCCGGTCTAAGCCCTGGTGGACAGAGCTCCTCTCCCAACTCAGGAAAGCCTACAGTTCCGCCCTCCGCTCCTCCAAGGCACAAAGATTTGACGCCGCCCTTCTTGCATCGGCTAGGGCTGCCAGGTCCGCCTACTTCAAAGCAATCAAAAAGGCCAAGAGAGACCACTGGTCCGCCTTCCTGGCCACGGCAACCCCGCAGACTGTCTGGACGGCGAAGAAGTTCGCAATAGGACGACCGCCCCCCCGCTTTCCCGAGCTCCCAGGAGCCACTACACCACTTGAGCTAAACAAAGCCCTCCTTGATCATTTCTTCCCTGGCGAACCGGCCAGGACCGTCGACTCCATTCTGCTTCCCTTCAGAGACTGCCCGCCCCTGACAGCTGAGGAAGTGGGCAGGGCTTTGGCCCGCTCCTCTCCATCTTCGGCCCCAGGCCCCGACAAGACCCCCAATTCGGTGTGGAAAAAGATAAACAGGGTGGCTCCCCACCTTATCCACGACCTGCTCGCCCCGCTGGTAACTTATGGGTTTCACCCCCCGCCCTCAAAAAGGCTGACGGCATTGTCCTGGACAAACCTGGGAAGCCTTCATACGACTCACCCTCCTCTTTTCGTGTCATAGTACTACTACAAACATTCTCCAAGATCTTGGAAAGGATCATGAACTCGAGACTATCTGGAGTGGCCCGCGTGGCAGGCCTCATCAACCCTCACCAGTGCGGATCGCTGGCCGGTTTATCGGCGTCGGACGCGGTTATTACCCTTACTCATGAGATTAGGACCCTGCAGATGGCTGGAAGAAAGGTCTCCACGCTCTTTCTCGACATCAAAGGGGGTTTCGATAATGTCAACCCGTCTACCCTCTGCAACATGCTCAAATCGAAGGGCGTGAACCCCTACCTCGTATCATGGACCAGGTCCTTCCTCACAGGCAGATTGTGCCGGCTCCTCTACCAAGGGTCACCAAAGATCTTTGCCCCAGTCTCGGTGGGTACCCCCCAGGGGTCCCCGGTCTCCCCCCTCCTCTTCGTCATTTACGTCTCCCGTCTCCACTCTGAGATCCCGCAGGGCCTCACCCTCTCCTACGTTGACGACTTCGGTCTCACGGCTTCATCGGCGTCCTACCGCCGGAACATACAGCTGCTTCAGAAATGCTACGCGGCGCTAAAGGCTAAAGGGGCCCGACTGGGTGTCGGCTTCTCCATCCCCAAGACTGAACTCATCCACTGGCGGACCAAAAGAGACAGAGGTCCCCTTTCCCGCTCCCCGATCCATCTGGATGGGTCCGTTTTCCACCCCAAAGATGAGGTCCGATGGCTTGGGTACTGGTTTACCCCCTCGATCTCGACAACCCCGCACTTCACCAAATGGTTGGCTAAAGCCCAGGCCGCGTTCGTGGCCGTCAAGAGGCTCTCCCCCCTGGGGATGGGCCTGCCCCCCTTCCTGTGCCATCGTCTGGCTTCGTCCCTTCTTTTCCCAATCCTCAGCTACGGGGCGGACACGTTCGAACCCACCATCCATATGACAAGAAAACTCGCAGCCTTTTGGCACAAGGTCCAGAGGTGGACCACCAACTGCTTCGTTTGCACCCCTGTTGACATCCTCGCTGTGGAGGCCTGCTTGCCCCCTGTCGACCTCCTTCTTGCGTACAAACGCTGTCTGGCCTGCCTGAGGGTTATGTGCTCTCCACCAGAAATCAACCCCGCCGCTAGGCTACCGTCCTCCCTCCACACACCGTCGCCTCACCGTCACGGCCCTGACACCAGAATCCTCTGCCGCGGGAACCCAGGGTCCAGGCTGCCTCTTCCCTGGCGCCAGGCTAGACCCGCCCTCAAGAATAGGACCCACCTCCCCTTAGACGCCCTCCCTCACTCCATGTTCTTCCTCCTCGGCTCAAATGGCCTCGCCCCCCTCCCCGTCACTTCCCAGCACCTGCTAGGGGAGTCGTACCCTGCGCCCCCTCTGGGCCGCGCCTACCCCCAACTCAAGCTCCTGTGTAGAAACCGTCTAATGGAAGAATGGGAGTTGGTTGCACCAGACCCCCCGATACCAATACCGCCCCTCGCTAAAACCCCACCCCTTCATGGGCCTTTCCAAGTTCGACGCGGGTCGCCTGCACCAGATGAGGTCTGGCAAGAGCTACCTTCGCGCACACCCCTCCTGGGACGATGACGGCCCCCTCACCTGCCCCAGCTGCGCCGAAGCCCCTGAGTCCTTCGAGCACGCTATCCTCCACTGCTCGGCCAAGGTGCCCGCCAGGATCCGCCACCTTCAGGCGGTTACTGAGCTGGGCCCGGACGCCCCCGGCTGGTCCTCAGCTACCCTTTTGGGCGCACTCACCCGCTTCATTCGAGCCACGGCAACGGCCTTCCCTCCCGGCATGTTTTACCGCCCACCATCCTCGGCTAGTTCGGTTTCTTCCCGCTCGTCTAATGTAGTTTCTTTTGGGTACTTTATGTCTTCTCAGGAAAGCTAGGTTTATATCTTTTGTTTTTCATGCTGTCCGCTGGTTGAGGAAGGGTTTTTCTTGCTGTACTTGCTTTAATTTCGCGCCCGTATGTGGGCCTGGGACCGGTACGGACCCCAGTTGAAGAGATATGTTCCGGATATTTCCTTTGTTAGTTCGTTTTGGGTTTTGGGTTTTGTTTTCGCCATAGCTAGCGCTCCATGCGATTTCTTGTACCTTAACAACGAATATATGATATAAAAAAAAAATGAAAAAATAAAAAAAAAAAGCCCCCTATTTCTTTGATTCTTTACGCTACCTGGTATTTCTTTCACGACTCTTGTACTTCAGAATATAACGTCTTCTATTCTGATATCCAAGCTCCACGCCAAGAACCCACGAACCCTGACCCTGATCCATCGTCACACGATCAGCCTTGACCTGAGATTGTCATCTCCGAACCCTCACGCTAAACGAGTGTTATCGTTTAGGACCTTCCTGTCGTTGTGTGCCTTGGACTAACGTCCAGTACCAAGACCCCGTTACAATTGGCACCTTACATGCAGTTGAGATATTGCATTTGGCTGGAATTCACCCAGAGGAGAAAACCAATACCATTTTCATGTACCAGCCACTAAGAGAAAAGTTGATTCAAGCTATTGAACAATTCTTTGCTCAGGTATACTCTAGTTTCTAATTAGGTTTTTATATTCTATATTAATATTATATTAGGCACACTCCCGGAAATACAAGAAGAGAATTCCTCCCAACAAAACCCCACTGAAAGCTTTTGCATTTGCCAAGTCAACAACCTGCTACTACTACCACAGTCAGGTTACAAAGGTTGATAGAAAGCCAGACACTTTGATTTCATATTCTGAATATCAGAAGCTATGGGTGGTCAGGAGATTGGATAAAGAGATTTGACAATCATTGCCTGAAGGCTGGAAGGAGGTGCTGGAGACAGAGACTGGCAGAAAGAGAAAAAAGAAAGTTGCAGTATATATTCTGGAGTTTAGGTCCGGGTTACAGCAGGTTCTGCTGCAGTTCAGATGGAGTTAGAGGGGATGGATGATTTTATTATAACAGAATCAGAGGCTGTAAGTGCAAGTAGAGATGCAAGTGAGGCCGGACAAAAGAGAAAGAGAAAGAGAAAGGAAAAACAAAAAAGTAGGAGAAGGTGTGCATAGACTATAATCTTCAAACAGCTGGAAGGGTCAAAGGCAAGGATTATGACAACTGAAGATGGGAAAAAGGCTTATAAGTTCTTAGACCCGGAGATAGAAAGGGCAGATATTGGGCCAGTAAGTTTCAATCATACTGTCAAGGAAGGGAAGGATAGGAAAGAGGAGTTGAGTAAGTTTTCTAGAATGCTTTCAGTTAAGACTGGAAAGGTTGGGCGGCCGGTGGTAAGAAAAAAGTCTAAGAATCAAATGTAATATTCATTTGTAAATTATTTAAGAAGGGTAAAGGAGACTACTAGTAGGAGGAACAAATTCAACTATCCAGCTAAAGTTCTGAATTGTTTCACATTTTTTCATAATGCAACAGGCCTAAGACTGGGAAGAAGTTTAGCCCAGTTAGTTGAACTCGATCTGATAGAGGGACCTCCCTTGAAAAATGTTATGCATATTATTAAAGAGAGATATGGATTTGCACCAAGGTGAGAACATAATACTAATATCTTCTAAAAGATTGCTAACTTTTAATTGTCTCCAGGCATACCGAGATAGATTTTCTCAATGGGAATTTACTAAGCGGCAAGTTTCTTTGCATAAAGATGTTGAACTTATTGCAAAGGTCTGAGAGTTATGGACATCAAATATAACAACCTCCAATATGCTCGATGCCTTGCAGTTCATGGATGAAATCTTTCTACTATCCAAGTTAGAAATCTTCAGCTCCGTCCCTCACTTAGCCTTCTTATAGGTACAGCAAATAGTGTTGAAGCTAGATTTGAGGTAGCTATTCAGGCAGAGGATCTTGTTCGTGAGCACATGATATCTGGACAATCAATTATATATAGTAGAGAATATACTCTTGCCAATATCAGACTAAGGAGTGTATTTGTCTCTCAGTAAGTTTTATTAAATACAATATTTTCTAATATAAATTGAACAATATAATATGGAAAATTGTCTAACTTGGAATAGAAAACAGGTGCGCAATACCTTACAAAAAGTAGATCAGGAGGGTGTTGCTTTCGAGGCAAGGCATTTGGAAGATAACGCCAGCGAAAGGAGTATTTTGTCAAAGGGCCAAATAGAGTTTTCTCAATTAATGGTCATGACAAATTATCAAGATTTGGATTTGAAATTTATGATGCCATTGATGCATATTCTCAATACATTGTTTGGTGCTATGTGGGAATTTCAAATTGAACTGCAGTGTCGGTCAATAAACAATATCTTCGTCTTGTTTATTCACTTCATATGCCTAAACTTATTTGCTTGGAAAAAGGTAATACTAATATATTCTCTTGTACATTTGCCTAAATATAAATACTTATATTATGAAATCTATTAATTTAGGAACTGAAACCGTTTTACAGGCTCAATCGCACGTCACCTTCCGTCGGGCAAATAAGGCTGATTTATCTTTTAAAAAGGCATACTTCTATGCTAAATCAACAAAAAATCAACGAATCAAAGCCTGTTGGAATATATTGACAGAGGGTCAAACTCAACAATGGAAAGACTATTTCGCTGAGCTAGAGGAAGAAGGATTGTTCGATGGTGGCAATATTGACAAATCCTGTCTTCAGTATATGGATATGGATATTATTCGATCGCACATCCATCAGTTTGTTGCCATACATAATACTTATAAGATTAGACGGCAACACCTATATAATAGGGGTACTCTGTAGGAAGACGGATCCTAAGATTGCGACCGCACTGACGACTCAAAGTAGAAGAAAGGATCAAAATAAAGATAAAGATAATTCAAAGTAGAATCAAGCGGTAAAACTTAATATCGTTAAGCCTCAAAGATTCACTCAATAAGTTCTCTCGAGGATCGTTGGTTCTCAGAATAGGGTGTCCCTCGCTTTAGTTAAGTAGCATAATGTAAAGCCAGAAGAGACCCGTCAACTATTCTGACCTTTTGGGAGCACCCTGCTCAGCTCAGGGCCGTCCAACTCACCTGCCTAGAGTGAGCTAACACTCAGAGGCAGTCGGACCGCTCGGATATTAACTATCTCCACAAATAGGAAGTGCTCTGGGTTACCCTCACACTCCTTATATATCCTGAGAACAGCTTCTGGTTGGTTTTTCTTTTTTGTTAATTCCGTGGATTGTTTTTAGGTGCTACCTAAGGTATATCTGCTGCATTTGGGAAGTATCCCATGGCAAAGAAACCCTACCCCCTCCAGCCAAGGGAAAAACAAGTCGTCCCAGGTCCCTCTGGTATGGAACCAACCACACAGATATCTCCAACCGGAAAGGCACAAGACAAAATAACCAACATAATAAGCAGGACACTTGTCCGACAACCTAGCCGCCAGAAGCAGAAGACAACAAGAAAACATTTCTGAACGTCTCATGACATATGAAAAACAAAAGAAAATATTGGTAACACAACTCACGTCTGATTCTTCATCATCCTGGATGTAGGGCCGTCAGACAAACTCCTCCTCACTTTTGGCTGGAGCAAGGAAACCTTTTCTTGTGAATAACCTTATGCCAACCCAAGAGTAAGGCATTAGGGAAAGAGGTAGTAAACGGTAGCCAGGGCGGTGGTGCAGCCAGAGGTAGTGCTATACTAGCCACACAGTGGTCAGAGAATCCAACCGAGTTGTTTTGTGGGGGAGACCAAACTCATGACATTCCATCGCAATAATTGTTGTGAGGTTTGACCAAATGAGGTATTTGTTCCTGTTGGCTATGGCGAGGGGCCACTAAGCGGGATGTATTGAGGTAGTAGTAAGGTACCAGCTAGTAGGGTGTGTTTGTCTCACGAAAGTGCCTTTCCAGCCCCTTATGAAGCTCCAAGTTCAGGGGCAGGTGTCACAAATTGTGACTAAGCAAGGCAGATTTCACATGACTCATACTTATGAGTCATAAGGTATGTTGGATTCTACACTATGACGTTACTTGACTCATAGTTCTCACATGACTACGCACTTGCGAGTCATTGTTATATTATGATTGGTTGAATGTTTCATGACTCACGATTGTGATGTCATATGATGTAATGACTTTCGCACATGACTCACATTAAGAGTCATGGGTTTCACGCATGTGACTCGTTTGAGTACATGACTTGGTTTATGAGTTTTTGATTGGTTAACGGAATGTTGTGCGATGACTCATATGAGTCATCAATGAATTTCGTGCTATGACTCACTATGAGTCATAGAGGTTTATGTAGTGCGAGGTGATAAGTCACCAGGGTTAGGGTTGTGGGAAGATGCCTATATAAGGCACTTGGTTCCGACCAAGAGATAGGACACGAACCATTGCAACAACACCTCCAGCGATTGAAATCTCAACACCACGAGAAATCATCGTCACCTTCCCCCACCCACCTCTCTTCCCCCACGATGGCTTCTGCCTAGGGGTTGACGTTAAGCCATCTTCCCTCCTCTCCTGGGGCACGCCTGCCTCCCCTCCTCGGGGTTCTTGTTCCTGTTCTTCGTTGA
>Ga0307517_10001274_pt1 | contig 42310 bp, 31 predicted proteins | sample 23_EM_MG_FD_194515 | JGI IMG/M metagenome (GOLD analysis project Ga0307517, IMG submission 194515) | Populus trichocarpa ectomycorrhiza microbial communities from riparian zone in the Pacific Northwest, United States - 23_EM | ecosystem: Host-associated > Plants > Roots > Unclassified | place...
GTCCTTTTATTGTGAAACATGTGTATCCATATGGGGCCTGTGATATCGAGAATCCAAAGAATGACAATGTTTTCAAGGTAAATGGGCATCGTTTGAAAGCTTATTTTAACAATTTTTCAGTTGAAAATGATTCTATTGAATTGAGTGATCCTGTATATAAAGATTGATTCTTTTTCTCACATTGTTTTGTGTTTCGTTTTGGTGTAATTTTTGTTTTGCTAATCTCTCTCACCCCGGTCAAATGGCGGATAACAGTACTCCGTGACTTAAGTCGGTTCTTTCAGTTTCCCATAATAACTGATATCTGTATATATTTGTGCAATTCTTTTCTCTTTCTCCCTTCTTTGAATCTCTTCTCCAATTCTCATTTGAAAATGGACACCACTCTTGAAAAATTGAAAAAGTATTTTCCTGCTTTGCCTTCAAATGCAATTGCAAAAATTTACCGTGCTAGGTGTGCAAGATTGAGGTTGTTAATTAATCATGGAATTCCTGAAGATATTCGTTGGCTGATTGAAGCAAAGGTCCAATAATCAAGTGAGTCCTCCAATTCTTTCATTTCATACATGCCTAGAATAGGTAAAAGCACTTTTACAAAGAAACATCGTGCAAAACAATTGAAATTCTGTCACAGATGTGCCAGATGGACTTGTAATGCAACATGTCATTCTTTAGGAATGGTATCTGTAAACCATGAATATAAAATACAATTCATTAAGGATGGCCTGAGTAAGGGGTCTTTAGATAATCTTCTATTGACTCTTGAGACGCATCCTAGTGGAGATGTGCATCGTGCAATTCATGATTTATGGCCACAATTTCATAAAGAACATGATTGACTTAGTCTTGGGAATTTGACTATAAAAGACCCTGTTTGCCAGTTTTTAAGAAAACTAGATGGGAAGCCTATCCCTGACCCATAGAGGGCGTTTAAGCCATTCTTGGACATAAAACCAAGGGAATATGTGAGCCACAATCATAACTACCTGTACATACACATGTTTTTTCATAATAAATAAATAAATAAAGAGAGAGAGAGAGAGAGAGAGAGAGAGAGTGAGACTCCAGCTAGCCTATATATAGGTGGTATGATTGCATTTTCAATTTCTCATCCATAAAATCTTCTCTTCCTTCCCTTCATTTCTACCCAGCCCATACATTCAACAAATATAGAAGTGTGTAGAAATGGCAGGTTCCTCAAGTCATCACATAAGAAATATTTGTGTTTTCGGTGGATCCAATCCTGGGAAAAAAAAAGAGTTTTTAGAATCTGCAAATCATCTTGGTCGGGTACTAGCTGAGCGAAAGATTCATTTAGTGTATGGGGGAGGTAGCCTTGGGTTAATGGGGGGTGTCAATAGCTGCATTTTTAGGAGGCAGTCAAGTTTTAGGGGTCATCCCCAAAGCTTTAGCAAAAAGGGACGTCATTGGAAAAACAATTGGAGAGGAACTACAGGTCTGCACAATGTCTGATTGAATGAATGCAATGTTTAACCATGCTGACGCCTTCATTGCCTTACCAGGTGGTCTGGGCACATTGGAAGAGATATTTCATATTTCCTCTTAGGCCCAACTGCACATTCACCATAAACCTATAGGTTTGTTAAATGTTAATGGTTTTTATGATAATTTGTTGTCTTTTCTTGATCAAGCTGTGGAACAGGAATTTCTAACATCTTCACGACAAATCATAATCTCTACTGCTACTGCTGAACAATTGATTGACCAACTACAATCTTTCATCCTTGTCATTGATCCCTGCATGAGTCGCATAAATTGGTCAACTAAGAAAAGCCGTAAAAAGCTTAGATTAGATTTGAGCCTTCATTTGTGAAACCTTGTGTCTTTTGGTTTTATTGATAACATATTATTTTGTTTTGTTATTTCTTATATTTGTTTCAGTGTGTTTCAGGTTTGTCAGTGTTCGTTATTTCAGGTGATGTCTTCTATACTCTATCTTTCCACCTTAGGACATCGAGGACAATGTCTTGTTTTGGTTGGGGGGGAGGGTAGTAGTTGACATAAAAAAAAACTAACTTACTAACTGTTTTTGCTATTATTAAAACCATTTGACAAAACTGTTATTAGGATGCAGAGTAAGGAGGAATTTTATTGACTCTTGAGACGCATCTTAGTAAACATTCTTATCAAGATTTATCAGAATACTTCTTGAAATATTCAAGTTTACAAACTCTCGCATTGTTATCACTTGATTATGCTCATATACTCATTTAACCAGTATTATTAGACCTTCATTTTCACACACACACTTTAACACAAGATTGTGTGTTGCACATTGGATTATTACATTATTTATGTTCTTTTGTTAAAGGTAACAACTAAGGGAAAGGGATAGTATATATTTTCCTTAAAAAAAACAAACAAACAAATTGATAATATTGATGATAATAAAAACGTAGATAAGTTTGGTTTCGTAGCCTCCCTAACCTAAGCAATTAAGCCCGAAGGGGTGTTTTAACACCTAATACCCCAAAATCAACTAACTTGGGAGCTATTGGCCCAACTCTTGTTACATGGGTTAAGGAGAAAAGCTTAAAGGAATTAAACATTGCACTATCTACGTATCAGTATCTGCAACCCGAGTTACTAAGCTCGTAAGGGTGTCTCAACATCTAATGCCCTAAGACCAACTGGTCTGGGAGTCATTAGCCGAAAGCTCATTACATGGGTTAAAGATGCATTATGTTTTAAGTTATATATATAAAGAAAAAGAAAAAAAAAGATAATAATCCCAACCTAAGGAAGTTAACCTTAAACATTAGAACAAAAATTTTGTTTTCTTCCAAGTAAAGCCCCATAACTATGTGTTGATCTATTAAGCACAAAAGGAAGGTTTATTAATATCTTGTATAAGAAGTATGAAGCAAATATATAAATTTAATGAGAGTTTGTTTACTTGGATAGACTAATGGAAGTTGAATGATGAATGCCTTGCTTTGTGGAACTTGCAAATTGTTTTTCTATTTTAACGCTTTGATTACCAGGGAATAGTAATAAGCTGGTTGGGGGGGTGTGATTAGTACTTATAAGTACATTTTTTATCAAGGTTTTATATCATCATTTTGCACTTGAAGTATCAATAACTCCTTAACTAAAACATGTTTTATAATAACAAGTATGATACTATAAGATACCTTTAATTTATGATAAATGTTCATCTTAAATGCAAGCCTATCACATAAATCAAATGATTGATTGATCAGTTTAACTACTGAAATTGAGAAGACAAAGAGAGGGTTAAGCTTAGAAAAGAGATGCTGGTTCAGTCCAAATTGGAACACTGTTCAGTCATTGGGCCATATCTGGAGCTGTAGATCTTGGATTTCAATTTGGTTCATATGGATAGAAAGCTAAGATATAGGCCTAAAACATTTATGCGGAGTCCAAGACTCAATTCTGCTGTTTGGAAGTCCAAATCTTAGCAACAACAGAGAAGTCAAAATCTGTCCTGCATCCCAGACATTGTTCGATGTTCAGCCCATATCTCGAGTTCTAGAAGTCCAAATGCACTGATTCTTTTTTTGTTGGAAAGATGAGACAATTTACTAGAACTTACATGGGACAATTTGTTCAGATTCTAACATTAGCAATGATGTTTTTTTTCAGACAAGAAGATAAAGATTGTCACCGAGTCAAGATGTGGCCACCCACTCAACAATTAGTCATCAAATCAATAGTTCCAAATTTTGGCCTATAAAAGGAGGCATTTGCCATGCATTTAGGCATCTTGGTGTTCAGATCAAGATCTTGCTCTTGCATTCTTTCTTTGTAATGTTCAAGTTTTATTCCATGTTATATTTTCCTTAATCTCTTGTTTATGCTTTTCATTTCGTTTACTATACTTATATAATTATGTTCTTATTTTGTTTATTTATGTTTCTCTTATTCATAATGTTCAGCTAAGTTTATTATGTCAAGGTGAAAAGGTTACACTAATGGTGTAAGAATAAGTATAGTATAAATTCAACATGGACTTTAATGTTTGATACTAACATGTTTTATATTTATTATCTTGCTCACTCTTAATACCTTGCTTGTTAAATGATTAATCTAGATTTGTGTTGAACAACCCTTGGTGCAACAAATACTTGGCACTTTCATAGCCCAACTGTATGGTATAACCGACACCTGTGCTATGAAAGGAACTTGATTTGTTGTTAACATAGGTTATCACCATGAATACCTGATAATATTTACAAGTATTGACATTACTCGAATAATATAATTAATGTAATCATGTTAACAATTTATAATCCGAGTGGAACCTTCTTTGTGTGTGGTTTCTAGTCAAGTAATAAAAAGAGTTTATATTGTACTTGTTTGAAATACCATTAGTGAATCCTCTAACCTTGACAATTATTTTATCCTTATTTAATCCTTATATCAATATCACATCTCAAAGCTCTCTTCAACTCATTTTCTATTATTATCTATTTCTTTATTTATAGTTTATACAGTTAACCTCCCTGTGGTTCGACCCCGGTCTTGCCGGGTTATTTATTACTTTGACACTCCTACACTTGGGAGAAGACATCAACTATTTGGTTGTGTCACCTATTACAAAAACAACATAGATACAAGAAATGTAAATAATCTAAACATAATAATAAACAGCTAGAAGAACTTATCATTACCTTTTGTTATCAACTAAAAATGAGTACATTCCCTCTTCTTCTCATATGCATTGTACAATCCTTATTATTTCGTTAAGTGTATTATTCTCACTTATATGCCCCAACCTCTCCATAGGAATTGTGGGGCCAAAATTTAAATATCGATTGGGGTTAATTACTTCACTTTAACCCAATCATCCACCTTGGATGCTTTTAGTCGTAGTTAATCGCAACATCCAAACTCGGTCATCCGTCTCAGATGCCATTAACCAAAAATAATCACAAAATCAAATTTGTCATCTTTTATGGATACCATTAGCCGAAGTCAATCATCATAATCAACTCGGTCTTCCATCTATGATGCGAACCCTAGCAAAATTTAATGGAATTCACGACCCCAAGATCAATCTAATCCAAGTTTGTTGAGATTTGAATGAGCTTATCACAATGGAAGACTTGCTCCAAGGGAACAAGACTATAAACCAACTCGATCATAACGCCTACACTTGGAGACGAGCAAAAGAAGTATAAATTCACAACAAAGAATGGTCAATTCTTTGATGAGTTGAAAGTTCAATCAAGAACCAAGATTGAGCAACCAAAAGTCGGCTACAATGCTGAAAATATCATCAAAAGTCTACCTTAAAATTAATCCTAAAGAGTATTTAAACTTCAAGTCAAAACCCAAGTTTCCCTAATGGGTCTCACATAAGCCCAATTTAAATAATAATCAACCCAAGCTAAAACTAGCCCAAACTAATTAAAATAAACAAAATAAACAAGTCTAAGACTCAAATAAAATGTCTCCTCTTAAAATAAATAAAGTTTGATAGCCCAATTAATTAAATAAGACAAGTTCGTTGTTTCCGTATTATGTCTGGCAGCAGCAAAAGTCCAACTTAAAACGGATAGTTCTCTCTCATCTTAATGAATTAGAAGGTATGTCATATACCGTTGGAAAGGTATGGAAGTCTAGTTTCCCGCCCAACTAGAATCACAACAAAATTTATCTGTAGCTTTAGTTATGACCCAAAGAGTAATGAAAGGTCAAACTATCCGAATCTAGTCTTCTTCTCCCAATCCTTGTGCAATGGTTTTGGTTCCACCAACAAGCCCCTCTTGAACATGAATCAAATTAATCAAGGCTTGCTCTTTATTATTACAAATCCTCTTGAAGTCCACCTTAGCCCATGTATCTTGAAGAAGTCCATTGAAAGCTTCTTTGAACTTCTTAGCCCTAAGCCTAGTAACTGGACCAACTGGAACCTCCAATGGATCCTTTGATGGTTGGATCGCATCAATCTAGGATGTCGTTAGCCAAAGCTAATCGTCATATTCAACCTGACCATCCCTCTAGGATGCCATTTACCGAGACGAATCATCAGCCTAACCCGGCCATCCATCTAGGATTCCATTAGCCGAAACTAATCATCAACGCAACCCGACCATCATTCTAGGATGTCATTAGCCGAAGTTAATCATCAATTTATCCCGGCCATCCCCTTAGGATGCCATTAGCCAAAGCTAATCTTCAAACACAACATGGCTATCCATCGCAGATGCCATTAGCTAAAGCTAATCATCAATTCATCCCGGCCATCCCCTTAGGATGCCATTAACCAAAGCTAATCATAATACTCATTGAACATTCTATAACTGTTTAGTATTCATTTTATCACAATAGTAGATCATTTATATTACTCATACAAACATTTCATATCAATTTAACATTCCTTATAACACAATAGTAGATCTTTTGTCATGCTCGTACGAACATTCCAAAATAGATTTGCATACATTATAACATAATGATAGTCCCTTAATAATACTCGTACAAACATTCTATAACAGTTTAACATTCATTATAACACAAATAAAATCTTTCACAATACTTGTAAAAATGTTTTGTAACCATTTAACATTCATTATATCAAAATAGTAGATCTTTCGTGATATCCGTACAAACATTGATATCCGTACAAACATTCCATAATAGTTTAGTACAAGCTATAACACAATAAAAGACACTTCATAACAAATTCACTTCGGGGAATTAACGTTATGCTAGAAGCGGTGAAAGCCACCAACCTACTCCTCTCGTGGGGTGTCCTTATCCGGTCGTAGGTCTAATCATGGTCGCACCACCAAACACATCAAAGATCACAAAATCAGCACATTTGTGTTTGATAATCACATAACTCGTCACCATACATATTCCAATAATACACATATTCACATTCAAGTGTTCCACATATTACACCATCATACCATGAAGCATTTAAGTCATTTTTGACGTGGAAGTCTGTCACAAAAAATCGACAGAGAAACCTGATTCGTTAAGGACATAGGATTTGGCAGCGAGACTGATTCGCTGGCGACACAACATTCAGCAGTGAAAATTGATTCGCTACTAACACAAAAATTCGACGGCAAAAACTAATTCGCTGCTGACACAACAATTAAATAGCGAAGACTGATTCGTTGGCGACACAGAATTCGGTAGCGAACACTAATTCGTTGGTGACACAAAATTCGGCAAAAATCGCCAGCGCACATAGGCTACTGCTGACTCAAAAATCATTGAAGAAAACTAAGTCACTGTCGACTTAGAAATCATCAACGCCACATAATTTTCACAGCTGACACTGAAATCATCAGTGCATATGATTTGCGACTGACACAGAAATCATTTATGAAAACCGAGTCACTACCAACTTAGAAATCATCAATGCAACACAATTTCACAGTTGATGCTGAAATCATCAGCGTATATGATTTACGACTGACGCATAAACCGTCAGTACACACCATCATACCTTTAATGTTTTTTAGTTTTATCATGCAAAATCCATCAACATAACCTACTAATCAATGCACATCATACAGGATATCATTTCCATCCTATGTCTTATCCCTCTAAGGATCATGTAAGGTCCCTTCATTGTTTCCCCTTCTTCCCTTTGGTCGGACATTGTTGTCCATTGGCTCCTAATTTACACATGAAATTTGTCATTTTTATCACAATAACATGCTACAAATATACCTTCATTCACTTGGTTCATAACCATGCAATTTCGTCAATCACAACTGAATTTGGGCATCAACATAATATGGTTTCTGTTTTCAGCTCTAACATGCATTTTAAGGTTCAATGATAACATAACCCTGCACATAACATCATTCTAACATATTATCACATAATTACTTCAAACACAAGCAGAATTCACGTCATTAGCACTGATATACTTTCTATTTTGATTCCAGCATAACATAAAGTTCTTACAAAGTCACAATCTATGCATAATGTCACATAACATTTGCATTCAGTCCAGCCCTTACTATAGCCGACCCTTCTTTTCAGTTTGTGTATTCAAAATTATCTATTTTTTTTGTTACATGTTTTGGATTTAGGTCCCCATTCAGCCCCATTTTCGTCCCTCTTTCTAGTCTAGATTTCCTCAGCAGCTGGTGTAAGAATTCTAGGCCATTTACTTAGGGTTTTCTTCTTCCTTTTGGTCCCAAAGTCACAAGAACAAGTGGAGAAGGGCTCTGGTTCATAGCTCACAGTTTTCAACAGCTTTAGGAAGGGATTTAACAATTTTTCTTCCCTTCTACTTTCGGTTTTTGTAAACACCCCCCTAAAAAAAATGTAAACTGAAATGACTCCACCATCGCTGTCGATTTCAGAATCGGCAGCAATGCAGTTTGTGGCTGCCGATTTCTGAATCGGCAGCGCCGTAGTTTGGCTACTGATTTTTGAATTGGCAGCGGCATAGTTTGGCTGCTGATTTATGAGTCGGTAGTGGCGCATTCTCATTGTCAATTTCTGAATTGGCAGCGACACAATTTTTGGCTGTTGATTTCTGAATCGGTAACGACACAGTTTTTGGCTGCTGTCTCTGAATTGGCAGCGCCACAGTTTTTGGCTGTCGATTTTTGATTCGGAAGCTACCTAGTTGGCTACCGATTTCTGAATCGGCAGTTGCACAGTTTGGCTGCTGATTTATGAGTCATCAGTGGCATAGTTCTCGCTGCTGATTTATGAGTTAGCAGTGGCGCAGTTCTCGCTGCTGATTTCTTAATTGGCAGCGACACAGTTTTTGGCTGCTGATTTCTGAATCGGCAACGGTGCAGTTTTTGGCTGCCGATTTCTGAATCGGCAGCGGCAAAGTTTTTGGCTGCCCATCTCTGAATCGGCAGCGCCACAGTTTTAGGTTGTCGATCTCTGAATCGGCAGCAGCCCAGTTCTCGCTGCCGATTTAGTTTGTGGCTGCCGATTTCTGAATCGGCAGCGACATTGTAAAACCTAACAAAAAAAAATTGGTGTTGGACCGACCTATTTTAGGTGAGAAGGGGAATGGAAACTAGCTCAAGGATAACCCAAAAGGGGGATTAGGACAACCTTGGTCCAACGTCCAAACACCCCTTTTTTTCCATGTAAAAGGGGTATAAATGCAGTAAGGAGAGAGAGAGAGAGAGGGACACTCTTCCCCAAACGAGCTGCATGCTCTTGTCCCCTTCCCTCTTCCCAAAATGAGTTGCATGCTCTTGTTCTTTCCTCCTTCCCAAAGAGAGCTCAACCACTTTGCTGCATGTGCCTAGCAGCATGCCCTTTCTTCTCTTCCCCTTTCCAAAGAAAAACTTGACCAAACCCCAGCTGCATGTGCCCTCCTTGGGCGTGAGAGAGAAGGGAGAGGGAGAGGGAAGGTTGAACTGCCGAAATCATGGAAAAAAAGGGAGCCTAAGGCCGACTAGAAGCAGCCAACAGAGGAAGAAGGGCAGAAAACCGAGACTTAAGGGAAGAACCATACCACCAAGACCTGCTCAAAGATTGTCTAAAAACATGAGGTAAGACCAATATCCTTCTCTTGGCTGGCTGTTACCCTAGATTTCAGATAAAAAGAAAAGGGAAGAAAACTCGAAAATGGAAGGGGTGGTGTTCTTGCACCATAACTCAAGGAATCTTGACTAAATGGATAGACCCATGTAGAACAAAAGATGAATGAACACATGCACAAACCCTTACTCAAGATACATGAACGATTTTGAATGCATGAACCTATGGGAGGGTCGGCCATGGTGAGGGCTGAACAAAATATGAATTAAAGTGAAAAAATGCATGGATGATGATCTTGTGAGACTTTTATGAACATTTTTGAATCAATAATAGAATCATACTTGTGTTGATGATGTAAATTCTGTATATTTGATTGATGAAATTATATGGAAAGGTGGTGGAATGATGTTAAGTGCAAATTGTGTTATTAATGAATTTTGAAAGCATGCTGCAGCTAAAACAGGAACCACACCATATAATGCTTTGGTTTGGTTTGTTTAATGAACGAACATGTGTAATTGTGAATCTGGAGAATGAATTGTGAATTGTGATTGTGATTATACTTGTGAGAAATATGATGATTTGCATGTGTAGCTAAGTGTAATGGGCAGCAATGTCCAGCCATAAGGCTTGAGGGAACAATGAGAGAATTTACTGTGACGAACACCTTAAGGGAATTAAGTTCATGACCAAAAATGAACACTTGTGAATTATGAAATTGCTCGTGGTGGTGTTGATGTATTACCATAATGGAAGAGAAAACATGGAATGAATGAATTCAGAAAAACCTTGCTAAATGAACTTGTGTAGTCCGCAATGAACTAGTGTTTGTTGCCACAAACTATGTTGTCTACAGTGAATCAACGTTCGCTGCCGAATATATGTTGTCTGTAGTGCGAATCAGGTGTTCGCTGCCAAATTGTGTATTCCACAGTGAATCAGGTGTTCCCTATCAAATTTGTGTTGTCAGCAGCGAATCATGTGTTCCCTGTCGAATTTGTGTTGTCAGCAGCGAATCAGGTGTTCGCTGCCGAATTGTGTTGTCCGTGGCGAATCAGGTGTTCGCTGTCGAATTGTGTATTCCATGGCGAATCAGGAGTTCATTGCCAAATTTATGTTGTCAGCAGCGAATCAAGTGTTCGCTACCGAATTGTGTATTCTATAGCCGAATCAGGTGTTCACTGCTGAATTGTGTATTCCACAACGAATTATGTGTTCGTTGACGAACTTGTGTTGTCCGCAGCAAATCAGGTGTTCACTGCCGAATTGTGTATTCCGCAGTGAATCTGCGTTCGCTGTCGAAGTTATGTTGTTTGTAGCAGAAGTGTGATTTGTTGCCGAAATCGAGTTGCCTACAGCGAATTAGCATTCGCTGCCAAAGGCGTGTTGGCTGCAGCGAAGTAGCATTTGCTTTCGAAATTGTGATGACTACAGCGAAACAATTTTCACTGCTAAATTGTGCGGCCGATAGTGAACTAGTTTTCGCTGTCGAAATATGCGGCCTGCAGCGAACCGGTTTTCGCTGCCAAACTGTACGACCTACAGTGAATCAGTTTTCGCTGCTGAATTGTGTGTCCTGTGACGAATCAGTTTTGTTGCCAATTTTCTGCAATAAACCCCCAGGCAGAAATGACTTAAATGCTTGTAACAATTTCATTGTATAATGGTGTAAAATATGGAATGCTTGAATGTGTACATATGGACTCTTGAAATAAGTATGGTGATGAATGTGATTTAAAGATGCAAATGTACTGATTTGTGACCATTGATGTCTTAGGTAGTGTGGCCAGGATCAGACCATCGCCAGGACGAGGACAACCCACAAGTGGAGCAGGTAGGTGGTTTCCACCTTTTTCTCGTATGATGTTTATGTTTTGAAATGATTTACTTATGATGATATTTTATTAAATCCTTGTTGAATGATGAAACGACGATGAAGTGTTTGATTGAATTATTGATGATTGTCGAAACGACTATGAAATGTTGATCGAGTTCTTGATGAATGTTGAAACAATGATGAAAATGTTAGTGTTCTAAAATGACCCATTTGAGGTGGATATATTATTGTGTTGTGATGAATATTAAACCGAATATGAGATGTTGATTGGGCTATTATAAACTTGGGTTGTTGATGAATGGTAGTATGAGTATTACAAAGGATCTATCGTTTTAATTTATTTTGAATGTAATTATGATGAATGTATTACGAAGGATCTACTGTTGTATTTTTATTGAATGTAATTGTGACGAATGGTTGTATGGGTATTACAATGGATCTATCATTTCATATTATTGAATGTAATTATAACGAATGTATTACGAAGGATCTACTGTTCTATTTTTATTGCATGTAATTGTGATGAATGGTTATATGGGTATTACAAGGGATCTACCGTTTCATATTATTGAATGTAATTGTGACGAATGTATTACGAAGAATCTAACATTGTATTATATTGAATGAAATTGTCATGAATGGTTGTATGAGTATTACGAAAGATCTACCTTTGTATTATAGTGATTGTTAATTATCACGAACGGTTATATGAGTATTACGAGGGATCTATTGCTGTATTGTATTGAACATTAACTGTCATGAATGGTTGGATGAAAAATATGAAGGGTTTTTTGTGTTGTACTAAATGCTAAATTGTTATAGAATGTTTGTTGGGGTATTACAAAGGATATAATATCTTGTTATAGTGATTACATGAACTGCCTCTGGAATGATTGACGGGTTAATGATTAGCTTCGGCTAATGGAAGTGGATGGTCGGGACTCACAAATGGCATCCTAAGTGGATGACCGGGACTCACAAATGATTCGCTTCGGCTAATGGCATCCTAAGTGGATGGTCGGGACTCACAAATGATTAGCTTCAGCTAATGACATCCTAAGTGGATGACCGGGAATCATAAATTATTAGCTTCAGCTAATGGCATCCTAAGTGGATGGTCGGGACTCACAAATGGCATCCTAAGTGGATGACCGGGACTCACAAATGATTAGCTTCGGCTAATGACATCCTAAGTGGATGACCGGGAATCATAAATTATTAGCTTCAGCTAATGGCATCCTAAGTGGATGACTGAGATGAATAAATGATTAGCTTCGGCTAATGGCATTTGAATGGATGATCGGGACAAATGATTGATTAGCTTCGGCTAATGGCATCCGAATGGATGACTGGGATAAATGATTGATTAGCTCCAGCTAATGGCATCCAAAGCGAATGATTGGGATGAACAAATGATTAGCTTCGGCTAATGGCATCTGAATGGATGACCAGGACAAATGATTGATTAGCTTCGGCTAATGGCATCCTAAGTAGATGACCATAATGAATGATTGATTAACTTCGGCTAATGGCATTCGAATGGATGACCGGGATAGATGATTGATTAGCTTCGGCTAGTGGCATCCTAAGGGGATGATAGAATGAATAAATGATTAGCTTCAGTAAATGACACCCTAATTGGATAACCAGGATGAATAAATGACTAGCTTCGGCTAATAGCATCCTAAGTGGATCACTGAGATGAACAAATGATTAGCTACGACTAATGGCACCCTAATTGGATAACCAGGATGAGTAAATGACTAGCTTCGGCCAATAGCATCCTAAGTAGATGACCTGAATGAATAAACGATTGGCTTTGGCTCATAGCATCCTAAAAGGATTGTCGAATTTGAGTGTTATGAGTTAGTTTTAAGAACTGATGCGTTCATGTATACTTCGTTTTGTATATACTAAGTATATGAAAGAACTATGATTGTTATTCTTTAAATAGAGAATAACATTAGTTCGGCTAACGATATTCGAGATGAATGATCGAGTTTGAGTATTGTAATTGGCCTCGGTAATTGATGAATTATTAACGGTGGTATTTACATAAGTAAGGAGAAATGAAAGAATTATGCTCTTTTGGTCCATGAATGAAATGTAACATTAATATTGTTTTATTATGTTTGCTTAAATTGCCTATAATGCTTGAAATTACCTTGTGTTGTAACAGGGACATCATACCAACATGGTGCGTAAGGAAGTTCGTTTCACGGCTCACACATTTTGAAAATAAATATATATTCGCATGTTATGGGTGATATGAGTTCTGCATGAACGAACATGTTAATCATTCAATTAGTCGTCTGACCCCCTTTTGTAAAGACTAGTAATGAAAAATTGAAATGGAACACGGATGTGAATGTACGAACAAGTTGATATGACGTGTATGAATATTCAAATGAGGTATTCATCTAATGAGGATGTCGTGTTGTGAAAATTACATGCGGGCAAGATAACAAAAGTACTAGTTGTGTAACGTGTTGTTCGACACTCTTGTATGAATTCGTGATGATAACGAGATTAGAACAAGAATGTGAATTTATGAGTATGTTGATATGATGTAATGTAAACCTATGAGTATGGAAAAATAATATTATGGGCACGTGTATTGAGAATCCGTTCTATGGGTATGTTGATTTACGTTATCCTACATAGATTGTGCCTTGTTAATGAACATAATGCAATGATAAATCTGAAGAATGATATGGTGAAAAACATCTAGAAACCGAACAAAAAAAATTTCAACGATTTTAGCCTTGAAAAAGTCAGGTCGTTACAGTTGGTATCAGAGCACCTGGCTAGGATCCTGAGGGTCAATGATAATAGTTTTTGTGATCTATCTCAAGATAGTGCACACTTGATAAGGGGCATGAACCAAGCCACCCTTCATAGAAAGGAGGAGTAGAGGCCAAAATGCCCAAGATTCGCTAGACGACCTCTTGGATGATCGGTTTCTTATACCCCGATCAAATCTTCAAAACCAACATTAAATCTTTGAATTAATATTTGATTTTTTTAGGTTCACAAACATCGAGGCCGCCCGCGTAATAACATCGGTGTTTAAATCGTCGATGGAGATTCCATTATTTTAATGGAGTCAGTTTTCCAGACATCCTGATTAGAGACCTTATATCGATGCATGGTTTCGCCTGATAACGAGACTAGAATGAGTATGTCAATATGATGTAATATAAACCAAAGAGTATGAAGATGTAATATTATGGGCATGTGTATTAAGAATCTTTTTTATGGGAATGTTGATTTACATTATCCTATGTGGATTGTGCCTAGTTATTGAATGGAATGCAATTATAAGTATGCAGAATGATGCGATGAAAAACATCCAGAACCGGACCAAAAAAAATATTAATTCCATATATTTTAGCCTTGAAATAGTCAGGTCATTACATTGCTGGCCATCTATTTTTGAGGAGAGCACAAGTCATTCTCTCTCCTTTGCTGCATTTATACCCCTCTTAAATGTGGAGGGGTGTTTGGAAGGCTGGTTACCCTTGTTCTTATCCCTATTTGGTTCATCCTAAGGCTAGTTAAATCCTCCATAGTTACCATTTAGAGTACGTTAGTTCTGCTCCCTCACATTTCCCCTTAGAACAGGTTGGTCTATACCCTTTAATTCTTCTTAACATGGGTCTGCCCAAGACTAAATTTTCTTTGGGTTTTTCATGGGTGTTACAAAAACTTTTGTCGGGCGTTACATGCTATCAACTTAGAAATCATCAACGAAACTACTTCCACAACTGACGCATGGATTTGTCAGCGCACACATAATCCCCGCAGACTCAGAAATTGTCAACAAAAACTAAGTCGCTATCGACTCAGAAATCATCAACGAAACTGCTTCCACAGCTGACACATGGATTCATCAGCACACACAGCCCCTGCTAACTCAGAAATTGTCAATGAAAACTACTTTTTTTGGTTGAGTGTTTACACTAATCATCATAATCAACTTGACCATCCACCTAGGATGTCATTAGCTGAAACTAATCATCATACTCAATCAAGTGTTCCATAAGTAATTTTATTTATTTATCACAAGATAGTACTAAATCATTCATAATGAATTAATTTAGAGAATTTATATTATGCTAGGAGAGGATGGAAACCACCTACCTATTCCTCTTGTGGAGTGCCCTCGTTCGGTCAAAATTCTAATCCTGGTCGTATCACCTAACATATCAAATGATTATAATCAACATACCCATATCAAGTAACCATATAATCATCACCATACATATCCCAAGAATACACATGTTCACATTCAAGTGTTCCACACATTATACAATCATTCAATGAACATCATCATATCAAACACTTCTCTTCATATTAAACGTGGCCACTCACGGGCGTTCTAGTGTTTAATTCTTGAGTTTCGTAGTGACTTAGATCAAACTGACAATGAAATCGTTACAAGCATTAAATCATCTCTGATATGGAATTCATCAATGAACTAAGCCGCTATTGTCACAGAAAGTCGACAACAAAAATTGGGTTGTCGGTGACACATAAATTGTTAGCTAAAACTGGGTCGCTGGCACACAGAAATCGTTAGCGAAAACTGATTCGCAGGAGACACAGAAATCATCAGCAAAAACTACTTTCACAGTTCACGCCTGGAATCGTCAATGAATACATTCACTGTTGGCTTAGAAATCGTTAATGAAAACTGCATCACTGCCAACCTAGGAATCATCAACGCGATTCAGTTCTACTCCTGGCGCATAAAATCGTCAACACACATAATTTACTGTTGACTTGGAAATCGTTGATGAAAACTGTGTCGTTACCGACCCAGAAATCATTAATGTGATTCAGTTCTACTGTTGGCGCGTAAAATCATTAGCGCACATAATTTACTGTTGACTTAGAAATCGTTGATGATAATTGCGTTGTTGATAAACCAGAAATCATCAATGCAACCCGTGTCGCTGTCGATTCAGAAATCATCAGCGATGATTGAGTCACTTTTGGTTTTTACTCTTTCCCTGGGCTAAGCATGAGGTCTACGCTAGGCTTTCCCCTTTTATAGCTCACCCCCAACCAAGTTTGAACATATAGCAAAATCAATCACGTTCAAATTTTATCACAAGACCATCAACAATGCACAACCAAAACTCAACATGTATATTCTTCCAAAGAATCCCCTAATCATCACTTCAAGGTTGACACCTAGAGTTGCCACACACATTCATATTATGTTTTTAATGGCACCATGACAAACATATTAACACAATTTAATATCAATTGTATACTACACAAGGGTTTCATTTATGTCATATGACTTGTTTTTCCTACGGTGTTCATCATGACATATCATTTTATGGTTTTTTTTTTAATGACCGGACATTGTTGTCCATTTCTCCCTAATTCATATATGTGCAATTCATCATTTTTTAATCATAAGTATATCCACAACCACATGCTACAACCATACCTTCATTCACTTGGTTCATAACCATGCAAATTTATCAATCACATAACAAAATCAAATCATTAACATCAACATGAATTCTGTTTCAACACAAGTGTGTTCCTAGGAGTTCAACAAGTCACAATCCATGCATTCTATCATTTCATCTCACATTTCATACAAGTTCATTAATGTAAACACCAAAAAAAAAATTACAGCCAGAAATGACTCCACCATTACTGCCGATTTTGGCTGCTGATTTCAGAATCGGCAGCGGTAAAGTTTTTGGCTGCCGATTTCAGAATCAGCAGTGGCATATTTTGGCTTTTTATTTTTGAATCGACATTGACACAGTTTTTGGTTGTCGATTTCAAAATTAGGAACAACACAGTTTCGCTACCTATTTCTGAATTGACAACGACATTGTAAAACCTAACAAAAATTGGTGTTGGATTGCCCTATCCTAGAAGAGAATGAGAATAGAAACCAATTTAAGATAACATAAAAGGGAGATAAGGACAACCTTGGTCCAGTGCCTAAACACTCCAGCACACTTTTGGGGGCTATAAATACAAGGAGAGAGAAAAGGTGACTCTTCACTCTTCCCAAAATGAGCTCCATGCTTTCCCCCCCTTCCCTCTTCCCAAAATGAGCTCCATGCTCCTGTCTTCTCCTCCTTTCCAAAGAGATCTCAACAAACTCTGTTGCATATGCCTCCTTAGACGTGTGAGAGAGAAGGGACAGCTAGAGGGAGGGTTGAACACCTGCAAACATGGAAGGAGAGGGAGTCTAGAACTGGTGGGAAGCTGATTGGAGGGGAGAAATCGAGAGGGAAGAAGAAGAAGAAGAAGAATCGAGTGAAGAAGGGAAGAATGTTGTCAACCTCTTTCCTAAAACTACTTAGATTTATGAGGTATGAACCATGCCACATCTCCATTTATTCTTGGGACTTTGGGGCAGAAAAAGAAGAAGACAACCCTAAAATCAGATGGAATTGAAAAAGTATGTGTTGGAATTGAATTTGCATGAGTGTGTTTAAGCTAAATTCAGGTGACTTTGCTGGAAACTAGTGACAAAATTGTGTTGTCTGCAGCGAATTAGCGTTCGCTGTCAAAATTGTGTTGTCTGCAGCGAATTAGCGTTCGCTGTCAAAATTGTGTTGTCTGCAGCGAATCAGTGTTCGCTTTGCTGCTGAAATTGTGTTGCCTATAATGAATTAGTGTTCGCTACCGAAACTATCTTGTCTGCAACGAGCCAGTGTTTGCTGCTGAAATGGTGTTATCTATAGCAAGCCAGTGCTCGCTACTAAAATTATATTGTCTGTAGCAAATTAGTGTTCGCTGCCAAAATTATGTTGTCTGTAGCGAATCACCATTTCCTGCTGAATTCTGGAGTTTGCAGCGAACTAGCATTCGCTGCCGAAATTGTGTTGTCTGTAGCGAATCAGAGTTTCCTGCTGAAATTGGGTTATGTGCAGCGAAGCAGTGTTCGCTGTTGAAATTGTGTTGCTTATAGTGAAACAATGTTCGCTGTCGAAACTATGATGTCTGTAACAAGCCAGTGTTCACTGCTGAAATTGTGTTATCTGAAGCGAATCAGAGTTCGCTGCTGAAATTGTGTTGTCTACAGCGAATCAGTGTTCGCTGCGGAAACTTTGTTGTCTGCAGTGAAGGATTGTTCGTTGCCAAAACTATATTGTCTTCAACGAAATAGTGTTCGCTGTGAATTCTATTGTCTGCAGTGAAGTAGTTGTCACTGTAAAAGTGTGTTGTCTGCAGCGAATCAGTGTTCACTGTCGAATTTCTATTGTCAGTCACAAACTAGTTTTCGCTAACTAAATTCTGCAGCAGATTATGTATCTGAAATGGCCTGGTGATTAAAATGATTGCTTTGTGTGATGGTAATATGTGGAACAATAGAACATGAACTTGTGTATGCTTGAGACATGTGTAATGACGAGTTATGTGTGATTACTGAATACAAATGTACTGATTTATGGCCATTGATGTTTTAGGTGGTGCATCCGGGATCAGACCTTTGTCAGGACAAGGATACCTTATGGGTGGAACAGGTAGGTAATTTCCACCTTTTTCTCGTATGATGTTAATGCTTTGAAATGATTTACTTATGGATGATATAGTATTGAATCCGTGATGAATGATGTAATGACGATGAAATGTTTGAGTGAATTCTTGACGGATGTTGTAACGACTATGAAATGTTGATCGAGTTCTTGATGAGTGTTGAAATGATGATGAAATTGCTAATGTTTTGAAATGACTTGTTGAGGAGGATATATATTATGGTGTTGCAATGAATAATAAACCGATTATGAGTTGTTAATTGAGTTGTTATGAAATTGGGCTGCTGACGATTGTCAAATCGATTATGGAATGTTGATTGTGATTGTTGATTAACTTGGGCTAATGACATTCAAAATAAATGATCGGGTTATTGTTGATTAGCCTTGGTTAATGGCATTCGAGATGGATGATCAGGTTGTGATTGTTGATTAGCTTCGGCTAATGGCATCCAAGATGGACTACCGAATTGTGATTGTTGGTTAGACTGGCTAATGGCATTCAAAATGAATAATTGGGTTGTGGGTGTTGATTAGCTTCAACTAATAACATCCGAGATGGATGACCAAATTGCGCATGGTGATTAGCTTCGGCTAATGGCATCCGAGATGGATGATCGGGTTGTGGTTGAGATTAGTTTTGGTAAATGGCATCCTAGATGAATGGTAGAGTTTAAATGTTGCGATTAGTTACGGCTAAAAGTATCCAAGTTGGATGACGGGGTTAAGGTGAAGTAATTAACCCCGACCGATGTTAAACTACTGCCACACAACTCCTATGGAGAGATTGGGGTGTGTGAGTGAGAAAAACATACTTAACAAAATAATAAGAGATGTACAATGAATATAAAAAATGAAAGAATTACGATTGTTATGCTTCAAATAGAGAATAGCGTTAGTTCTGTTAACGGTATTCGAGACGGATGACCGGGTTTTAGTATTGTAATTAGCCACGGTAATTGACAAATTATTAAAGGTGGTATTTATGTAAGTAAGAAGAAAATGAAAGAATTATGCTCTTTGGTCCATGAATGAAATGTAACGTTGATATTGCTTTATTATGTTTTTAAATTGCTTATAATGCTTGAAATTATCTTGTGCTATAACAGGGACATCATACCACCATGGCGTGTAAGGAAATTCGTTTCACGACTCACACATTTTGAAAAGAACTGTATATTCGCATGTTATAGGTGATATGAATTCTATATGAACAGACGAGCTAATCGCTTAATTAGTCGTCCGACCCCTTTTGTAAAGACTTGTAATGAAAAATTGAAATGAAACATGGATGTGTATGTGTGAACATGTAGATGTGATATGTATGAATATATGTATGTGCTATTCTTCTTATGAGGATGTAATGTTGTGAAATTACATTAGGTCAGGATAAACGAAAGTATTAGTTGTGTAACTTGTAGTTCGACATGAGGTCATTTTATTCCATATTCCACTCATCCTTTCAATTTGATCGGCCCCCCTCTTAGGTTTACACACTCAAAGTTACTCATATACACACATATTTCTTTTGTAAGAGTTTATCCTCGTGTTCTTCTATTCATTATTCTACTTAGAACTCCATATTTTATCATTCTTGAAATCATGAGTGCAAGAACCCTAAGCCTTCTACTTTGAGGTTTCATCCCCTCCTTATCCCGAAATCATGAGGTAGTAACCAGTCAAGGAAGTGATATTCCTCTTACCTAGGATAGGCCGGTTTTCCTTCCCCCTTTTCCACCTAGAGCAGGCCAGTTTGTTCTCCTTAATTCTTGCTTAGCATAGGTTAGCCTTTTACTTAAATGTTTTGTCGGGTTTTACATTCTTCCCTCTTAATATAAATTTCATCCTTGAAATTATGGAGGTTTCGTATCCCATACCTGGTTGTTCAAACAATTTGGAGTATTTCTTCCTTATTTCAGACTCATCTCCCAAGTCTCCTCTTCTATTTAAGAGCTCCATCATAAGACTCTAACAATGTGAATCTTCTTATTATGTAGTTCTTTCACTCCCCAATCTAGAATTATTATGGGCCTCACTTTGAGTGTTAAGTCTTCCTTGACCTGTACAGGAACTTGGGGTAGAACTGGAGTGGGATCTATGTCGGTCTTTCGTAGCAAGGAGAAATGGAACACATCGTGAACCTTGGCTAACTGCGGGGGAAAGTTTGTAGCATATTGGCCTAATTCACTGCAAAATTTAAAATGGTCTGATGAAGCGGGGAGCTAGCTTTCCTTTCAATCCAAACCTCAAATTGTTCTTCCACAAGGCTACCTTGAAGAACACATAATCCCCTACACTAAATTTGAGGGGTCTCTTCTTCACATCTGTATACTACTTTTGTTTGTCCTGTGCGACTTTTATTCGATCCTTGATGGTTCTCACTTTCTCCGTGGTGACCTGAACCAATTCCATGCTATACAACTTCTTGTCCCAATTTCTTCCCAACATAAAGGAGTCATGCACCTCCTACCATATAAGGCTTCATACGGGGCCATCCTTATTGTGGCCTGGTGACTATTTTTATATGTGAACTCCACTAATGTTATGTGCTTTTCCCAGTTTCCTTTAAACTCTAACACACACGCCCTTCATAGGTCTTCCAAAACTTAGATGACTCTTTCCGATTTGCCATTGGTCTGGGGGTGAAACACAATACTCATATCCAATCTTGTCCCTCAGGCGTGTTGTATGCTTGGCCAAAGACAAGAAGTGAACCTAGGATCCCAATCTGAGACAATAGATATGAGAATCTTATGGAGCCGCACTACCTCATTTATGTATATCTTGGCAAGTTTGTCTACCAAATCAGTCATCTTTATTGGCAGGAATAATGCAGACTTCGTCAAGTGGTCCACAATGACCCATATTGCATCATTCCCTTTCTTTTCTTTAGGAAATGCCAACACAAAATCCATGGTGATCATCTCCCACTTCCATTCTAGGATTTGTAGTGGTTGTAATGGTCATGTTGGCCTTTGATGTTCAACTTTAATTTGTTGTCATATACCACACTTCGACACATATTTAGTTATTTCTCTCTTTATGTTAGGCCACCAGTAGTGGAATTTCAGGTCCTGGTACATCTTGGTGCTGCTATGATACATGGTGAATTTGGATTCATGTGCTTTTTGTAGAATCATCTATTTAACCATCTCTTCATCAAGTACATACAAACATTGTCCCATCATCTACGTTCCACCATCTGCTATTCAAAACGAAATTTCTATCATGACCTCTATTTTCTTCCTATTCTTGGACCCTTCAATGTCGTTGGATTAGGCTCATAGTATTTATTCCCGATACGTTGGCCGCACTATCAGCTAAGCTAATAGTTCTCCTCCTGAGTTAATACCAAATTCTGCACCCATCTCTTTCAACTCCGTTAGTTGTTGTTCCCCCCCATAATGCTAGGTGACGACTCCTTAAACAAGATTTTTTCCAACCAAAGAACAAGATTCTAGAAATCTGTCATTTTAATTTTTTAAGGCCATCACAATGTCAGGTGCGGCAATGATCTAGTACATTTTTTCATTACACTAACAATTTGCTTTTAATTCATCTATTATCAATTTCTATAATTTCCCACTTGTCAACGCAGCAATCTTGTCCAATAATAACTGATTCTATTAGTTGTCCGTTCTTAGGGCACCAGTTCCATTCCAGAATACGGGTCCAACTAACAGCCCATTCACAGGGCACCAATTTCAAACCAGGACACTGGTCCAACCATCAGCCCATTCATAGCAAGCTGGTCTAATCATCAGCCCATTCACTGGGTGTTAGTCCCAACTAGGAACTGGTTCACCCATCATTCAAACACTACATATAAATACTAAAATTTGAACTGCATCTTATTATGAGTTAAGCTAAAGAATTAAAAGAGACTTTAAATTAGAGATCTAAGTGTCAGACACCTACCTGAAATCTGTGCTCTGCTAGTCGTCCCCTACTCTTGTTTATTTCTCACAATCTCACCGTACCAATAGTTGCACAAATTTAAATTTTGAGTCTTAACCACACATACACACATATACGTACTGTTTTCATTGCCTTAATAATTCAACATTTTGTAATAAAAAACAATTCCAAACAAAAGTTACTAATTTACAAGTTTTAGGTGGCTCAACATAACAGATTCCAAACACTATTTAGTAGTTTAAGTATAACCAGAGCTATAGAACTTGGTTTTATACATGGTTTATTTCTTTAGAACACTAGAACATGGGTCTACAATGTTTGCGAAGATGAATATACCTAGTTTTTCCATCTACATGTCTAAATTCACAAATTTCAGAAACCAAAAAATATGTCCTGCTAATTTTTGGTTTTGACCGATCTTCGGTTTTGCTTCCATATTTAGTGTTTGTCACTCCACATTAAGCAAGGTAAATTTCATTTGAAAGGTAACATCTATGTCTACATCTTTCACGAGGGAAATTATCTCAAATTCAGTCATCTTAGGGTTCAAATCTTAGTAGAGAAATTGAGAGATAACCTATCCAGTTTTGATTTCTAAGTTCAACAAGTATAAATTTGTTTCCCATGCATTTTTCCGTCATTTCCGGCCACTATAAACACAAAATGCCTCCACCTATCATTATTTAACAAAATTCTTAAACCTATACTAAGATGTTCTGAAATCTCAATTATTCAAAGAAAACACAAATAAATTCAAGTGACTTAATAAGAGCTTGTTACCTTCTATTACAATGAAAATGAGTCAAGAGATTGAGAACAACCACTTTTCTTCTTCCCCTTCCTTCCTTCTTCTAACCCTTCCCTTCTCACTAGTAAATTCTCTAGGTTTTCTCAAAGTTTTCTTCCTAAATCTTACTTGAAGCACTCTTAGCTCACTTACTCTAACTTTTGTTTGGATTCAAAGGATTAATTTACAATCTTTCCTCTCAATTTTTTTCTCTTCTCTTTCTTCCTCTCCTTGGCCGGCCATTACTCTAGGAATTTCTAGAGATTTCTTCTTATTTATAATTATGTTTTTTCCTTATTTACATCTTAACCCCTTATATTTACTTTTATTTTCACATTGACCCCACCATTTCTTTTATTATTACATTGACCCAACTACTTCTCTTTCTCTTACTAACTCTTTACTCCTTTATTATTTTTTTCAATTTCACCCCTCTCATTATATAACTTCTCTTTTAATCTAATTAATTAGTTTAATTTAATTCTTTCTCCACATCCATTGTATTTAATTTAATTTTACTAAATCAAGATGAGATTATTTTATTGGAGGGTTTACATTCTCCCTTCCTAAAAAATTTCGTCCTCGAAATTAAGATTTTATACCTGAGTTTAGAAAAGTCTACGGTACTTCCTCCTCACCTCTGCCTCCTTTTCCACGTTTTTTCCTCAATTTGAGAACTCCTCCATAACACCTTGACCAAAGGAATTTTCTTATTTCAAAGCTCCTTTTCACTCCGATCCAAAATCTTCACAGGTTTCACTTCTAAAGTCAAATCTTCTTCAATCTCTATAGGAACCTATGGTAGCACTCGAGCCGGGCCTATCTCTACTTTCCGTAACATAGAAACATGAAACACATCATTGATCTTGGTCAATCTCTGCTTTTCGTAACGCCAATTGATACGCCACAGGTCCAATTCTCTTTACCACTTCACAGGGCCCGATGTACCTTGGTGCTAACTTTCCCTTCATACCAAATCTTAACATGTGCTTCCATGGAGCGACTTTCAAGTATACTCGGTCTCCTACATTAAATTCAAGAAGTCTCCTTCGCTTGTCAGCATAACTTTTCTGCCTATCTTAGGCTGCTTTCATACTATCCTTTATAACCTTAACTTTTTCCGTTGTCATCTAAATAATTTCAGCTCCAATTAAACTCTGGTCACCTACTTCTTCCCAACATACAGGAGTCCGACACCTCCTACCGTACAAAGTTTCATACGGGGCCATTCTTATAGTGGCTTGATGACTATTATTATAAGTGAACTTCATTAGGGGTAGATGATCTTTCCAATTACCACCAAACTCCAATACGCAAGCTTTTAATAAATCTTCTAGGATTTGAATTGTTCTCTCAGTTTGCCCATCAATCGGAGGATGAAAAGTTGTGCTCATATTCAAACTATTCCGAAAGCATGTTGTATGCTTGGCCACAACTGAGAAGTAAACCGAGGATCCTAGTCTGAAACTATCGATACAGGTACTCCATGCAACCTTACCACTTCATTTATATACAATCAGGCCAATTTATCAATTGAGTCGGTCATTTTCATCAATAAAAAGAGAGTAGACTTGGTCAATATGTCTATTATCACCCATATAGCATCATTGCCCTTCTTCCCTTTAGGTAAACCAAATACAAAGTCCACAGTGATGTCCTCTCATTTCCACTAGGGTATCAACAACGACTGCAAAGGCCTGTCGGCTTCTGATGTTCTGCCTTTACTTGTTGGCAGATAGCACAACTAGTTATGTATTTAGCTATTTGTTTTTTCATATTTGGCCACCAATACAACTCCTTCAAATCTTTATACATCTTAGTACTTCTAGGAAGCATATTAAGTTTGGTCTCATGCGCCTCTTTCAACAATTCATCTTTCAAAGCCATGTCTTCCGGTACATACATTCTTTTTCCCATTACCACCATTCCATCATCTAAGATTTGAAAAGGAGTTTTAACCTCAAATTCAATCTTATATTTTATCTTACTAACTTCAATATCATTTTGCTGAGCCCCTAATATTTTTTCCAGAAATACCGATCTCACTTTCAATTGAGCTAACAAAGAACCCTCGGGTCCAATCTCCACCTTGGCATTAATGTTCCTTAACTCTAACAATTTTTTTTCATAACAATTATTTGATTCCAAAGTTAATATCTTATTTTTACAACTTAGAACATCCACCACAACATTTGCTTTTCCCGGGTGATAATCTATCACACAATCATAATCTTTAATCAGTTCAACCCATTGTCTTTGACGTATATTTAACTCCTTTTGAGTCATTAAATATTTTAAACTTTTATGATCGGTAAAAATTTGAACCCGAGACCCATACAAGTAGTGTCTCCACACTCGTAAGGCAAATATTATAGCGGCCAATTCTAAATCATGAATTGGATAGTTGACCTCATGAGACTTCAACTGTTTAGAAGCATAAACAATCACCCTCTCATGTTGCATCAGTACGCACCCTAAACCCTTTTTGGATGCGTCACTATATACCACAAAACCTTTTGTTCCTTAGGGTAAAGCTAACACTGGTGCAGTGGTAAGCCTCTTCTTTTGTTCTTGAAAACTCTTTTTACATTCGGGTGTCCATTCCCACTTTGTTTCCTTCTGAGTCAATCAGGTCATTATGGTTGCTATAGTAGAAAATCCCTCAATAAATCTTCTATAATAACTAGCCAACCCAAGAAAACTACGAATTTCAGTCACATTAGTGGGCCTTTTCGATTTTAACATTGCCTCCACTTTTCTTGGATCAACAAATATCCCTTCAACCGATATAACATGCCCTAAGAAAGTCACCTCCTTTAACCAAAATTCATATTTACTCAACTTGGCATACAACCGATGTTCTCTTAAAGTTTGTAAAACCTCCCTCAAATGTTATTCATGTTCCAAATATGTATTGGAATACACCAATATGTCATCTATAAAAACCACCACAGACTTATTCAAGGTCGAAATACTTGATTCATCAAATCCATAAATACAACAGGAGCATTTGTCAACCCAAAAGGCATCACCAAAAACTTAAAATGCCTATAGCGGGTTCTAAAAGTGGTCTTTGCTACATCTTATTCTTTAATTCTTAATTGGTAATACCCCGATCTCAAATCTATCTTTGAAAATATCCTAGCTCCCTTGAGTTGATCAAATAAATCATCTATTCATGGAAGTGGATATTTATTTTTTACTGTCACCTTATTCAACTGTCTGTAATCAATATAGAGTCGAAGAGTTTCATCCTTCTTCTTTACAAATAACACAAGGGCTCCCCAAGGTGAATTACTTGGACGTATGAACCCCTTTTCTAACAATTCCCGTAACTGTATTTTCAGCTCAACCAGCTCCGTCAGTGCCATTCTATATGGTGCTTGGGCTATAGGGGATGTACCCGGTAATGTATCTATTGAAACTTCTACTTCTTTCTCTAGGGGTAATCCTGGTAGTTCCTCCGAAAACACATCCGAGAACTCTCTTACTATGGGGATGCTGGCCAACTCACCTTTTCTTCCATGGACATCCACCACTAAGAGGAGGTAAACCTCGCATCTTTTCCTCATCATTTTTTGTGTCGTCATAGCATAAATAAGACAATTTGGTATGAGATTTCTTTCTCCTCGAAAAACTACTCTCTCACCCATAGATCCATAAAATGTTACTATTTTTGCAAAGTAGTCCATTTAGGCCCTATACTTACCCAACCAATCCATTCCCAATATAATATCAAAATCATGTATCCCCAATGGAATCAAATCTACATGCGTCTCACACCCCATGATTTCAAGTTTAATACCCATATATATTATATCAATGTCTACATGTTTCCCTAAAGGTGTACTAATGGTAAACCATTTCCCAACTCTACTTGGACTCTTTCCTAATTTTCCTACTGCCTTATATGCAACAAATGAATGGGTAGCTCTAGGACCAAATAACACATAGATAGGCAAATGGTTTAACAGCAAGGTACCTGCAACAACATCAGGGGTAACCCGAGCCTCCTTTTGCATCATGGTGAACACCCTACCCTGGATTTGATCCCTTTATGTCTTGACACAACCTCTATTTCCACTGGCTCCAGACTGAGTCTGTCTAGCCGATCGATCCACTGTAATCGACTACTCCTGACTTTGTATCTGCTGTTGTGTCTGAATAAACTCTAACCTCCAAAGGCAATCCTTTCTAACATGTCCATGGCAGTAATAACATTCCTTGCCCAAATATAAGAAATCCCTCCATCTATGCTCTCCTCGACATACATAACACCGCCCTAGTGTAGTGGAACAGTCTCCAGGATGCTTCTGTCCACACCATATACATAAAGGATAAACAATTGACCTCTACTCTGACATCCTGTCGCACCCTCGCGAGTAGTGCGACGTCGTGGCGACCATCCCTAGGAGTAGGGATTCATGTTGGGGTCTTTGTTTTGTGAATAAGGGAGTCGCCACCTAGTATTATGGTCACTAGAAACCCTAACTGGTCTTTCAGAGATTCTAAGGCAAGGGACTGGTTGCATAAAGGGAAGGTTTTAGCACCCCTAGTACGCCCTACCTAAGAAAAGCTGCTTAGTGTTTGGTTTGCCTTATGATTGCTATGGTGTTGGTATTCTCTAATCAGTTTTCCTAGGATAGGTTTGCTATGATGAATGGACTTGGGTTCAAAGTCTAAAAGAGAGAACCCTTGGCCAATATGGATCATACCTTTAAATATGTCTATAGAGTGCCAAAGAGGACCGATGCAGATCTTTTGAAATCTGTGTTTGATTTGAAATAAATTTACAACCTATGAATTAAGAGACAGCTAAGATAGAAATCTAAGGAGATTCAGTGTGCTTAAAAGCTCATTTTCCCTTAGTATTTCAGGTGTTCGCGACTTGTAAATCGCAAGGAAGAGAAACAAAAAACTAAGTTAGCAATCTAAGGAAATTCAAGGTGCTTTAAAAGCCTATTTTTGCCTAAGTATTTCTTACTTTCATGACTCATAAACCGTGAAACAAAAATTGAAATGTCCCCAATTATAATTGAGGCTTCTCTCAAGGATGTGCAATTAAATTGTTCTATATAATATTTTGGGCATAAATATATTCTTATGTTAAAAATGAACAAGTTGTATTACCCTCAATAATATTTTGGACATTTACCTTTCATAGGTTTCTTTGTCCTTATATTATTAAAGGATAATGACTTATTATTCCTAGGAAAAATATTTTGGATATTAACCATTTGGGGTTTCTTTATCCAAATATTAATAATGAATAATAGCAAATTATTCTAATAATATTTTGGATATTAACCATTTTGGGATTTCTTTATCCAAATATTAATAGTGAATAAAGATGAATTCCCTAAAAATAAGATTTTTATATTTTTGAAATATTGGCCAACACCTTGTGGAGTTTTACAAACATGTTGTAAAATCTAGAATGCAAGAAAATAATTTTTTTGTTGTGTTTAAGAAATCCATGCGAAAACACATTTTCAAAACTTCAAATATTTGTTTTTTTATATGAAAGGAATGTTAAAAATATGTTAGGGTATTGGTCATATGTAACAAACAAGAAAACCTTTTTTTTTTGGGGGGCTGGGTCCAGCTCGACCCATGTGGCTGGGCTGAACCCAGCAGGCCTAGCCGGGTCACTACCTTGGGCTAGTGACCCGGCTGGGCTAACAAAGGCATGCGTGAGTTTCCTCAAGCGTGCATTGCCTGGTTACTGTTAATTCACTTGAACAGTAACAACGTAACTAAGAATGCATGCAAAGCTAGGAAGAACAGACCTGGAGGCGGAAGCGAAGGGACTACAATGATGTTGAAGGCGTGTTGGCTGATCTATCAGTATCCTCATATGTTTTTAGCCCATTTTTCCCTCTATTCTCTGTTAGCGTCCGTCTCCTATGTTTTTTTTTGCTTCTTCGTCCCTCCCTCTCTACTGGTTTTAGCTCTTTTGTTCTCCCCTGTTCTGCAGATTTGTTTGCAGAAAATGGAGCAAAGACCAAAAGGCAGTCCCTGCTTGCTCTAGCTTTTGATGATTTTAAGAAACCTTAATCTTTTCCGTTGTTCCTTTCTAATCTCCCTCTCCTTCCTCTCCTCTGTTCTCTTTTCTGCCTCTATGTGTTTTTTTCTTCTCTGCCTCTCTTTCTCTGTCTAGTGTTGTTTGCCTCTCTCTTGTTTCTCTTCTCTCTCTTTTTTTTCTTCCTCTCTCTTTTAGGTCAGTAGAGGAGGTTTATATAGCCTAATCACAACTCTTATTAGGAAACGAATATTACATTAATTCTGGGATGTAATCTCGGGAGATCAATTAAAGCAAAAATAGGAAACTAAAATATTCTGATTGATCCTGTGATCTCGGTAATTATTCTCCACGTGTAGAATCCCAGCCATTAAATGATGGTGTGGCTCTCCTCTGCATTCTTCCACAGCTGGAATAGGTGTTCAAAGCAGTTGCCTTTGGACCAAAGATGAAAAAAAACTGGATTGTTGCCGGGTTTGTTGCGTGCAGAACATTGGTTTGTTCTGGATGCAACGTAATTAATTACCCAGGTTTGGGTTCCTTCTAATTTCAATATTCAATTAAATCCCTAATTTTAACACTTTTCAATTCAGTCCTTGGTCAAGAAAAAATCCTCCAAAGTGGCTCGTAATCCCTTGAATCAGACCTGCAGGCTAGAACCCTTCTCGCGGCAGGATTCCCTACTTTCTAATAGGAATATCTTGAGTTTCTGATATTGAAATCAGGAGATTCAAAAAAACCAAATTCATCTACGCGTACAGGTCTACAACTTCATGAAAGATTCAAAGAGAGATAAATTCATTTTGAAAAACAGAATCTGGCTGCAATCTGGTTGGTCAAAAGGATCTCCTGATCTGATTCGGAAACTGACAATGCCGAGCATCCCCATATGACTGAGAGTCTAACATAAGAAAAGTGGGCTCTAGGACCCAATAAAGGTGCAGATGAATTCTTTAACATGTCATGAATGATAGAATATAGCTGGGATGGTCATATATTGCGCGAAACCAAGTCAGAATCAAAGTCTAAGTTGGAACAAAAATTGGTATTACAACAGAATTGTGACAGCAACAGAATAATTTTTTTAGTGCAAATTCTGAGGGATTTATCCAAACTTAAAGACCAGATAAAGAAGGGATGAGTTTAGCATTATAAAGACTTCTAATTAGCCTAAGAAACCTGATGATTTTGTCAGCAAAAGGGGGAGGATAAAGAGGGTAGAAAACAACTGAAATAGGGTTAGAAAAACATTTCTTTATTCTCTGCTTTTATCAATCTTCCAGCAACCATGAGCTAAACTCCTGCATTCGGTTCAAAAGAGGTACACACCATCTCCAGCACATGGGGCCCAAAAATGAGGAACAACAGTTGCCCCCTCTTTACAATGCTTACGAAGCAAAACTCCTTAATGTTTTGTATAGTAAGCTTGTAAAGAAAAAAAAGTCTTTCTTGTTTGATGAGGGATCCAGTCATCCAAGAACTTCACCTTTTAAAAGAAAAATGATCTCGTTATCATGAGTGACCTGCCCTTTTTGAAGAAAATTGGTCTATTTTCATTGGCGACCTTCCCACACACACTCAACCTGGTCTATTTTCACGGGCGACCTGCTCACACACACTCACACTTGTCTATTTTCACGGGCGACCTGCCCACACACACTCACACTAGTCTCTTTTCAGGGGCGACTAGCCCACACACGCTTACCCTGGTCTATTTTCACGGGCGACCAACCCACACACACTTACCCTGGTCTATTTTCACAGGCGACCTGCCCACACATACTTAGTTTGGTCTATTTTTATGGGCGACCACACATGCACACTAACCCTAGTCTATTTTCACGGGCGACAAGCTCACGCGTACTTACCCTGGTCTATTTTCACAGGCGACCTGCCCATTTTAAAAATTTTAGAAAAACTCCATGATTTTTCTAAACAATGGTCTCAATATCAAGTGACCTACCTATCTTAAGATTTTTAGAAAAACTCCACGCTTTTTCTAAAAAATGGTCTCAATATCGGGTGACCTGTCCATCTTCAGTTTTTTTTTAGAAAAACTCCATGCTTTTTCTAAAAATGATCTCAATATCGGGTGACCTACCCATTTGTAACAACCTGGCTTTTCAAGCCTAAAACAACAGTAATTGTTTTTTGTACTTGACACACATCGTGTCGGTAATCGGGGGCCTGTTCCCTCGTATCATCAAGATACAATCCATACATCAACAACAATTAACATTTCATTTAAAAGTGAATCTTACATAAACACATAATATTATGTTTGCACAATTAGAAGTTCACATTAAAAATATACATACATAGACATGAGTTTGCATTCCTATCCTACTAATAGTCATCACGAATTTAAATAAAAAGGATATAATAAGAGTTCTACGTTTAGCACATTGATTCATACAAAATACATCGTGATTTAGAATGCAACTACATGATTCCTTGCAAAAGTAGCTTCCCGTGTATTGGGTTTCCTAGGCACCTTGTTGGTGTGACGTCCCTGCTGCAGTACAAAATATTTATAAGAATGCAATTACTTATGGATTCCCAACAGCCAGATTTCCATTATCACCCGAAATGTGCATTTCATCATATCTGTCACCTTGCTTTTGCTGATGACATTCTTTTGTTATGTCGTGGGGATAGATCTTCTGTTCAGATATTCCTTGAGCAACTTCATGTTTTTGGCCGGACTTCAGGGTTGAATATTAATGCAGGGAAATCCTTTATTTACTTTGGTGGAGTTGGTGACAGCTTGAAGCAGCATATTCTTCAGGATTCTTGCTTCTCTGAAGGTAGCTTCCCCTTTAAATACCTTAAGGTCCCCCTAAGCCCCCACAGGCTTCTAGCTAGCCAGTTCCCCCCCCTCCTACACCACCTTGAATATGCTATTCAAGGCTGGATGGGCAAGCACTTATCCTATTCTAGGCGGTTGGAATTAATCAGATCTGTTTTATTTGGAATGGTGCAGTTTTGGCTCAGTATATTCCCCCTGCTAGATAATGTTATGAACCAAACTACTTGTATTTGCAGAAACTTCCTATGGACCGGTAGCACAGCCAGAAGTATGTCTGCCTTGGTTGCTTGGAAGCACATCTGCTTACCAAAAGTTGAAGGGGGTCTCGACCTATATGATATTAAAGCTAGGAACAATTGCTTCCTTGCAAAGTAACTATGGAATATTCATTTGAAATCTAATTCTATTTGAATTTGATGGGTGCACCATTTTTATTTGCACAATACCACCATCTGGATAGTTCCTCTTCAGAGAACTTCCTCCCCTCTATGGAAATCCTTCATCAGTTTGCGGGACCGGCTCATTGATGACTGTGGGGGGCAACAAGCAGTAATCTCCATTATGCAAAGTTGGGTCAATATAACAAAGCCTTTCTTGGCTAATGCTTATGAGTTCTTGAGAATCAAATGCACCCCGGTTTCATGGGTTAATATGGTTTGGGAGTCTTGGTGTCTTCCAAGACATAGTTTCATTATTTAGCATGCTTTGCTTGGGCGACTGAGAACAAGAGACCGGCTGTATTTTGTTGATGCTGATGTTAGTTGTGTCTTCTGTCAGGATCATGAGGAGAGTTATAGTCATCTTTTCTTTGCCTGCAGCTAGACATCCCTCTTATGGATGAAAGTTAAATCTTGGCTTAGGCTTCATAGAGGGATGAGCACCATTAATAGTGCAATTCGGGGCCTCCATCTCAAGGGGAAAACCATTATTAGTAGAATGAAAAAGGTCTCCCTCAGCATTATGTCTATTTGATATCGGAAGAAAGGAATAGAAGAGTTTTTTAAAATTCTTGTTCTCTGGTGGATCCTATTTTTCAGAGATTTCAGGTTTTATTTCACATGATATTGCACTTTCATGAGCATGATCACCCTATAACTAATGTCAGCTGACTGATTTGGTGGTTGTTATGGTTGAGCTCCTTTGTGGAAAGCTGTTTTCCTTTGGTTTGGTTCCCTCGTGATGTGTTGCATCTGCTTCTCTTTGTTGCTGATGCTTCTTTTGAAGTTTCATTGTTGTGTTGCATGTTGTTTCCTTCCCTTGGTTTCTGATTTGATCTCCAATTGGTTCTTCGCGCCAGTGGTTTCTCAGGATGTCCTATTGTCCTATTTTTTGCTTTGTGTTAAGTTGGGAACCTTGTAATATTTGGTTCCTCTCATAACCATTGTATGCTTTTAGCTTTTGTTTTTTCGATGGTTGTTGTATAGCTCACTCAGGGAGTTTGTTCCCTTTTTGTAAATCCTTGTATCTGATCTTGCTGGTTCACCAGCAATGTATATTTTTGATCTATTAATACACTTATATTTTGATAAAAAAAAAAGAATGCAATTACTTAATAATAATAATGATAATAAACGGTTTGGTAGTTTAAGGAAACATTAACATTATCCCATGTTTGAAGCGTGACATTTGTAGTTCCTTCATGTACTTGGTATACACAACTTGTAGTACATATAGATGCACTAATTCTTGCAATCAGCCATAATCTTAAATTCGGCTATCCTCTTAAGGCATCATTTGTTGAGGTTAACCGTTCACTCACCCCGGCCATCCACTTTGGATGCCATCAGCCAAAGCTAATCAACCGTTTATTCCGATCATCCATTTGGATGCCATTAGACAAAGCTAATCATTCATTTATCCCTGTCATCCACTCGGATGCCATTAGCCGAAGCTAATCATTCATTTGTCCCAGTCTTCCATTTAGATGCCATTAGCTAATCAACCATTTGTCAACATTTAAGCATTTGGCAATCTGATATCTATACTAACACAATACAGTAACATTCATGATAAAGTATTTCATTATTCAATGTTATGAAAAAGAAAGGTGAAACTTACATACCTGCTCCACCTGTGGTTGTTTTTGTCTTGATGATGGTCCGATCTCGACCACACCACCTAAGACATCAATGGTTACAAATAAGTACATTTGTATCTTTGAATCACATTCGTCACCATAATTATCTCAAGAGTTCATATGTTCACATTCAAGTGTTCCATATTTTACACCATCATACCATGAAATTATTACTAGCATTTAAGTCATTTCTGCTAGGGGGGCCTATTGTAGAAATTAGCAGCGAAAACTGGTTCGCTGCAGGCTGCCCAATTCGGCAGTAAAATTGTTTCGCTGCTAGCTCCACAATTCCAACAGCGAATGCTGCTTCGCTGCAGCCAACACGTTTTGCGGTAGCAAATGCTACTTCGCTACAGACAACACGTTTCAGCAGCGAATGCTAATCAACTTTGAAACGACTTATAAGACCATGTTTAGAACACCTTACCCGGTAAGAATCAAGGTTTTGATCTTCAACTCCCTCCTTTTCTTTCTAATGACAGTCGGCCCTCACCTATTCTTTTCTTGTTCAAATTTTCTTGTTAATCCCTTGCCCACAAGTGTTTATTCTATCTATAACCCTTAATCTTGGATGGGTTCTTGAAATTTTAGGTGTTTCTCTCTTGATTTGCAAAAATGGATACAAAAACTCCATCTTTTCTTTTCTTACGGTTACTGCAGATTTTTTGGGTGAGAAGAGGAATATTTATGCTCTATAATTTTTCTTATTTACATTTAGGCTCCATTTTCTTTAAGTGTATTATTTTTGCCCCCACATCTTTTGTTTTTTTTTTCTTCTTATAATTAAGTTATACCTCTTTTCTTTTCTTATAATTTCACCCCCACAACTATTAGTTAGTTTATTTTCTTTAATTTAATCTAGCCTTGATTTTTTTTCCCAGGGTTTACAATATGTCAATGAAGTAGTGAGATTACATGGGGTGCCTTTGTCAATAGTATCGGATCGAGATCCTCGATTTACTTCTCGATTATGGCCTAGCATACAATGTGCATTATGATCAAAACTGAATATGAGTACAATTTTTCATCCTCGAACTGACGGACAATCTGAAAGGACAATTCAAACCCTAGAAGATTTATTGAGGGTGTGTGCTATGGAGTTTGGTGGAAATTGGGAGGATCACCTACCTCTCGTGGAATTCACCTATAAGAACAGGTATCAGGCTACCATAAGGATGGCTCCATATGAAGCTTTGTATGGCAAAAAATGTCAAATTCTAGTGTGTTGAAAAGAAGTAGGGGATCGAAACTTAATAGGGCCTGAGTTCATCCAGGATACATCAGAGATGTAAACATTAAAAAAAAAAAAGTAAAGTTGGAATGACTCCACCATCGCCACCGATTTTTGAATTGGCATCGGCAAAGTTTTTGGTTGCCGATTTTTAAATGTTTGGCAATCGATTTCTGAATCAGCAGCGACATAGTTTTGGCTCCGATTTTTGAATCAACAACGATATAGTTTGGCTGTCGATTTCTGAATCGGCAACGACGCAGTTTTTGCTGTCGGTTTTTTTATCGACAGCAACGCAGTTTTTACTGCCGATTTCTGAATTGGCAGCAATGCAGTTCTCACTGCCGATTTCTAACTCATTTTTCGCTACCCATTTCTATTCAGCAACGACACAATTTTCGATATCGATTTTTTAATCGACAACAACTGAGTCTAATTAAAAGTTTAAAAAACAAACTAGGCTATCTTAAGGAGCTAAGAGGGAGGGGTAAAACCAGTTTTGGACATACCAAAACAAGGACAAGAACACATCTAAACCAACCCCAAACACCCCACATCATTTAATGGGGAGTATAAATGCAAGGAGAGAGAGAGAGAAGGTGACCCTCCCTCTTCCCAAAGCTGTTTGCAGCTGCTGCATGTTGCTCTTCTCTTCCTCCTTCCCAACGGAAACCTAAACCAAACTAGTAGAGAGTGCCTTGTGAAAGTGTGAGGGAGAGTTGAGATCTTGAGAGAAGATTGGAGAGCTACCTAGAGGGAAGGGAAAAGGGGCTAGAAAACATGAGAGGAAGAAGGAGGAGGAGAACCAGCAGGAGAAGAGAAAGAATATTGTCAAACCTTCCTCAAACTTACTTAGATTCAAAAGGTATGGGTCATGAAACTCCCTTCCTCTTGTTCTTAAGACCTAGAACCGAAAATGAAGAAGACCCTAAGAAAATTGATCTAAGACCTAAGCTAGCCGTGAAGGAAACTTAAATTAACTAAGAAGACAAGGAAACAGAAACGAAATGAGGCTAATTTCCAGAACATCTAACAAAGAGGGTCGGCCTTAGCTATGGGGTCGGACAACATGCATGTGTGTGTTCTACAGGGATTTGATGAAAGATTATATGATGGAATCGATGGTTTCAATGTGTGTGTTCTGCTGGAATTTGATGAAAGATTATGTGCAGGAATTGGTTATTTCATGTGTATTTTGCTGAATTTAGTGATAGTTTATGTGCTGGGATTGATTATTGCATGTGTATGTGTGTGTTCATGTTGAAATCATGTGACCTTACCGGAACCTAATGACAAATTGTGTGTTCTATAGTGAATTTGTGATTCGCTGCCGACTTGGTATTGTCTGCAGTGAATTTGTGATTCGCTGCCGAAACTGAGTTGTTTGCATCAAATTAGCATTCGATGCCTAATTGTGTGTTCTACAGTGAATTTGTGATTCACTGCCAAAGTTGTTTTGTCTACAGCGAATTTGTGATTCACTGTCGAAACTGAGTTGTCTGCAGCGGATTTGTGATTCACTACCGAAGTTGTATTGTCTGCAGTGAATTAGCATTCGATGTCGAATTGTGTGTTCTGCGGTGAATTTGTGATTCACTGTCGAAGTTGTGTTGCCTACATCGAAATGAGTTGTCTGCAATGAATTTGTGATTCACTGCCGAAGTTGAGTTGTCTGTAGCGAATTTGTAATTCGCTGCCGACACTGAGTTCTCTGCAGTGAATTAGCATTCACTGCCGAATTGTGTGTTCTACAGCGAATTTGTGATTTGCTGCCGAAGTTGTATTATTTGTAGTGAATTTGTGATTTGCTGCCTAATTGTGTGTTCTGCAGTGAATTTGTGATTCGCTGCCGAAGTTGTATTGTTTGCAGCGAATTTGTGATTCACTATTGAAACTAAGTTGTCTACAAAGAATTAGCGTTCGCTGTCAAAAGTGTGTGTTCTACAGCGAATTTGTGATTCGCTACCAAAATCGAGTTGTCTACAACAAATTAGCCTTCGCTGCCAAGAGTGTGTTGACTGCAGCGAATTAGCATTTGATGCTGAAGTTGAGTTGTTTTGCAGCGAATCAGCGTTCGCTGCTAAAAGTGTATTGATTACAGCGAAAATGCAATTCATTACTGAAATTGAGTTGCATGCAGCGAATTAGCATTAGTTGCTGAAAGTATGTTGGCTGCAGCGAAGTAGCATTTGTTGCCAAAATTGAATTGCTTGCAGCGAATTAGTTTTTGCTGCCGAAATGTGTACCCTGCAGCGAATCAGTTTTCATTACCGAACTGTGCAGCCTGCAGCAAAACAATTTCGCTGTTGAATTGTGCGGTCAGCAGCGAACCAGTTTTGCTGCCAATTTTCTACAATAGAATCCCCAGTCAAAAATGACTTAAATGCTTGTAACAATTTCATTGTAAGATGGAGTAAAATGTGAAACACTTGAATGTGAACATATGGATTCTTGAAATAAGTATGATGATGAATGTGATTTGAGGATGCAAATATACTGATTTGGCATTGATGTCTTAGGTGGTGCGGTCGAGATCGGACCATCATCAGGACAAGGACAAACCGCAAGTGGAATAGGTAGGTGGTTTCCACCATTTTCTCGTATGATATTTATGTTTCGAAATGATTTACTTATGATGATATTTTATTAAATCCTTGTTGAATGAAGAAATGACGATAAAGGGTTTGATTGAATTCTTGATGATTGTCGAAACGACTATGAAATGTCAATCAAGTTCTTATTGAATGTTGAAACAATGATGAAAATGTTAATTTTCTGAAATAACCTGTTTGAGGTGGATATATTATTGTGTGGTTTCCACCATTTTCTTGTATGATGTTTATGTTTTGAAATGATTTACTTATGATGATATTTTATTAAATCCTTGTTGAATGAAGAAATGACGATGAAGGGTTTGATGAATTCTTGATGATTGTCGAAACGACTATGAAATGTCGATCAGGTTCTTGTTGAATGTTGAACAATGACGAAAATGTTAATGTTCTGAAATGACCTGTTTGAGGTGGATATATTATTATGTGGTTTCTACCATTTTCTCGTATGATGTTTATGTTTTGAAATGATTTAGTTATGATGATATTTTATTAAATCCTTGTTGAATGAAGAAATGATGATGAAGGGTTTGATTGAATTCTTGATGATTGTCGAAACGACTATGAAATGTCGATCAGGTTCTTGTTGAATGTTGAAACAATGACAAAAATATTAATGTTCTGAAATGACCTGTTTGAGGTGGATATATTATTGTGTTGTGATGAATATTAAATCAACTATGAATTTGGACTGTTGATGAATGATAGTACGAGTATTACGAAGGATCCACTGTTGTATTTTGTTGGATGTAATTATGACAAATGGTTGTATGAGTATTACGAAGGATCCACTGTTGTATTTTATTGGATGTAATTGTGATGAATGGTTGTATGAGTATAACGAAGGATCCATTGTTGTATTGTATTGAACATTAATTGTCATGAATGGTTGGATGAGTAATACGAAGGGTGTACTATTATGATATTGAATGCTAAATTGTTATGGAATGTTTGTTTGTGTATTAAAAATGATCTATTATTGTGTTTACTGAATGTTAGACTATTATGGAACGCCTGTACGAGCATCACGAAGGGTCTGCTATTATGTTGCAGTGAATGTCAAGTTGTTATGAATTGTTTCAATGAGCAATTCAAGGGATATTACCATATTATAGTGATTTCATAAACCACCTTTGGAACGTTTGATGGGTTCATGATTAGCTTCGGCTAATGGCATCCAAAGGGATGACCGGGACAAATGATTGATTAGCTTCGGCTAATGGCATCCGAATGGATGACTGGAACAAATGAATGATTAGCTTTGGCTAATGGCATCCGAAGGGATGACGGGGACAAATCATTGATTAGCTTTGGCTAATGGCATCCGAATGGATGACCGGGATAAATCATTGATTAGCTTCGGCTAATGACATCCGAAGGGATGACCGGGACAAATCATTGATTAGCTACGGCTAATGGCATCTGAATGGATGACCGGGACAAATAAATGACTAGCTACAGCTAATAGCATCCTAAGTGGATGACCGGGATGAACAAATAATTAGCTACGACTAATGGCATCCAAAGTGGATGTCCGAGATGAATAAATGATTAGCTTCGGCTAATGGCATCTGAATGGATGACCGAGAGAAATCATTGATTAGCTTCAACTAATGGCATCCGAAGGGATGACCGGGACAAATCATTGATTAACTTCGGCTAATGGCATCCGAATGGATGACCGGGACAAATAAATGACTAGCTATGGCTAATAGCATCCTAAGTGGATAACTGGGATGAACAAATGATTAGCTACGGCTAATGGCATCCATAGTGGATGTCCAGGATGAATAAATGATTAGCTTTGGCTAAATAAATGACTAGCTTCGGCTAAAAGCATCCTAAGTGGATGATCGGGATGAATAAACGATTAACTTCGGCTAATGGCATCCTAAGAGGATAGCCGGATTTGAGAGTTATGAATTAGTTTTCAAGAATTGATGCGTTCATATATACTAGGTTTTGTATATACTAAGTATACGAAAGAACTATGATTGTTATGCTTTAAACAGAGAATAACGTTAGTTCGGCTAACAATATTCGAGATGAATGATCGAGTTTGAGTATTGTAATTAGCCTTGGTAATTGATGAATTATTAATGGTGGTATTTACGTAAGTAAGGATAAATAATAGAATTACGCTTTTTTGATCCGTGAATGAAATGTAACGCTAATATTGCTTTATTATGTTTCTTTAAATTGCCTATAATGCTTGAAATTATCTTGTGCTGTAACAGGGACATCATACCAACATGGTGCGTAGGAAAATCCATTTCGCATCTCACACATTTTGAAAAGAACTATATATTCACATGTTATGGGTGATATGAGTTATGTATGAACGGATGTGTTAATCACTCAATTTGTCGTCCGACCCCTTTTATAGAGACTAGTAATGAAAAATTGAAATGGAACACAAATGTGAAAGTGCGAATAAGTTGATATGATGTATATGAATATAAATATGAGGTATTCATTTTATGAGGATGTCATGTTGTGAAATTACATGAGGTCAGGATAACAAAAGTACTAATTGTGTAACTTGTTGTTCGGCACTCTTGTATGAACTTGTGATGTTAGCGAGACTAGAATAGGAATGTGAATTTGTGAGTATGTCAATATGATGTAATGTAAACCTATGAGTATGAAAATATAATAATATGGGCATGTGTATTGAGAATCCATTTTATAAGAATATTGATTTACATTATCCTACGTGGATTGTGCCTTGTTAATAAATGGAATGCAATTATAAATCTGGAAAATGATATGGTGAAAAACATCCAGAATCGGACAAAAAAAAATCCATCGATTTTGGCCTTAAAAAAGTTGGGTCATTACAAGAGAAGATTAGAATTATAAGAGATCGAATGAAGACATCTCAAGACAGACAAAAAAGTTATGCCGATAGACGAAGGAGACCTCTTGAGTTTAATGTGGGAGATAGGGTGTATTTGAAGGTGGCTCCTTTGAAACACTTGTTAAGAATTGGTATGAAAGGGAAGTTAGCGTCGAGATACATTGGGCCCTATGAAATTTTGAAAAGAATCGGCCCAGTAGCTTATCAATTAGCCTTACCTCAGCATTTGGTCAAAATACATGACATGTTTCATGTATCAATGCTAAGAAAAGCTGAAATAGATCCAACCCGGGTGCTACCTCAAGTTCCAATAGAAGTTAATGAAGGATTAATTATGGAAGTCAAACCTGTGAGAATTATTGATCAAATAAAAAAGGTGCTCAAAAATAAAAAGATTTCTCTGGTCAAGGTGTTGTGGAGGGGTTCACAATTGGAAGAAGAATCCTGGGAGCGGGAAGAAGAAATGAGGAGCAAATACTCAGGATTGTTCTTAAAATCTGGTAAGAAATTTAATTTCAAGGACAAAATTTTCTTTTGTAGAAGGGAAGAAATGTAACTTCCGGATAATTTTATGTATTTTGATTTACATTAAAAAAAAATGGGGACAAATAATTAAATAAAAAAATAAAAAAATTATAGAAATTTATGGAGTGGAAATTATTATCTAATAAGGTTAATGTGGGACAAGGATGAAATTGAATAAGTCAAAATTTTAGGCCAAATGGTTTTAAAACAAAATAAGGAAGTACTTAAATGAAAAGGGGGAAAAAACTTGTAAATTTATAAACAAGTGGGGAGTGGGAAAAAAGAGTATGTTGGCCGGTATGTTAGGGCTTGAGAGGGAGAAGAAATTGAGTGGAAAATTATCAAGGTTCATCCAAAACAAATCATAAAAAAAAAAAAAGGAGTAGAACTAGTGATTAAAATATGCTAGGAAGGGTTTGAACAATGAAATCTCAAAAAGGGAATAAGGAATTTTTCTTATAAAGGGGTGGCATTGAGAGGGAAATAAGGGGGAAGGAGGAAAGAAATTTTTGTTGTGATTTCAAGCTTCTCATTTCTTATTTCTTTGGGTTAGAAGGTAACAAATCATTTTCTCTTAATTAAATTGATGCATTTAGTGTATTAAGATTTCATTTAATTGTATTAGTGTATAGTTATGGTAT
>Ga0307517_10001275_pt1 | contig 42291 bp, 35 predicted proteins | sample 23_EM_MG_FD_194515 | JGI IMG/M metagenome (GOLD analysis project Ga0307517, IMG submission 194515) | Populus trichocarpa ectomycorrhiza microbial communities from riparian zone in the Pacific Northwest, United States - 23_EM | ecosystem: Host-associated > Plants > Roots > Unclassified | place...
TTAAATATTGAGGCAATCTTATATGAATCAACAATCTATCGGAGACAGGAAAAGCTAAGTAAAATAATGGATGGGTCTGAGTTGGGAGAGGTTTATGGTGCGACGATCGCGCGGATAAAGGCGCAAGATGGGGATAAATCGAGACTCGGGATGGCGGCGTTGATGTGGATCAATCATGCAGAGCGGCCGTTGCGGGCGGATGAGCTTTGCCACGCCCTTGCAGTCGAGCTGGGCTCCACGGACTTCAATATTGGCAACATCCCTTCGATATCTACATTGGTTAGCTGCTGTCAAGGGCTTATTGCTGTAGATAAGGAGGCATCAACTGTGCGGTTGATTCACTTTACTCTCCAGGAGTATCTTTCTGCCCATCCCGATATATTCAGTAGACCTTACTCGGCAATGGCAGAAATCTGTTTAACCTATCTGAGCTCACAACACGTGAAAGCCCTTTCGGCCAGTGCTTCTTCTGATAGCCGGAATACACCCTTTCTGGAATATTGCTCCGTGTACTGGGGAGTCCACGCGAAAAGGGAGCTCTCTGACAGTACGAGGTCACTTGCCCTGGAGCTATTAAAGCGGGATTATGGACAGATATCGACCCAATTTCTTCTAGAGCGAGTAGAGTTCGTAGACCTTGACGACTATGGTACTTGCTTTCCGTTCAGTGGACTACATTGTGCGTCATTCTTCGGAATTATTGAAGTTGTAACCTCTCTGATAGAGATGGGATGTTATTATATCGACGGGGGAGATTCTTCTGGCTGCACGCCACTTGCATGGGCTGCTCATAATGGACACGAGGAAGTGGTGAAAATACTACTCGAACGGGAAGAGGTCAATCCCGACAAGCCAAATAATTCCGGCCGGACACCGCTCACGTATGCCGCTGTGGAAGGACATGAGGGAGTGGCGAAAATACTACTCGAACGGGAAGAGGTCAATCCCGACAAGCCAGATGATGGCGGCCAAACACCCCTCTCGCATGCCGCTTCGTCTGGACATGAGGGAGTGGTGAAAATACTACTCGAACGGGAAGAGGTCAATCCCGACAAGCCAGATGATGGCGGCCAAACACCCCTCTCGCATGCCGCTTCGTCTGGACATGAGGGAGTGGTGAAAATACTACTCGAACGGGAAGAGGTCAATCCCGACAAGGCCGATAATACCGACTGGACACCGCTCATATATGCCGCTTTGAGAGGACAGGAGGAAGTGGTGAAAATACTACTCGAACGGGAAGAGATCAATCCCGACAAGCCAAGTAATTCCGGCCGGACATCGCTCTCGTTTGCCGCTGGGTCTGGACGTGAGGGAGTGGTGAAAATACTACTCGAGCGGGAAGAGGTCAATCCCGACAAGCCAAGTAATTCCGGCCGGACACCGCTCTTGTTTGCCGCTTCGTCTGGACATGAGGGAGTGGTGAAAATACTACTCGAACGAGAAGGGGTCAATCCCGACAAGCCAGATGATGGCGGCCAAACACCCCTCTCGCATGCCGCTTCGTCTGGACATGAGGGAGCGGCGAAAATACTACTCGAACGGGAAGAGGTCAATCCCGGCAAGCCCGATAATTACGGCCAGACACCGCTCTCGTATGCCGCTAGGTCTGGGGATGGGGGGGGGGTGGTGAAAATACTACTCGAACGGGAAGAGATCAATCCCGACAAGCCAGATAAATACGGTAGAACACCGCTCTCGTTTGCCGCTGATTCTGGACGTGAGGGAGTGGTGAAAATACTACTCGAACGGCATGAGGTCGATCCCGACAAGCCATGTAATTCCGGCCAGACACCCCTCTGGTATGCCGTTTATCGCCGACATGAGGGAGTGGTGAAAATCCTACTGGAACGAGAAGGGGTCAATCCCGACAAGCCAGATCAAGACGGCGAAACACCGCTCTCGATCGCTACCGAGTGTGGCCATGGGATGGTGGCAGCACTTCTACGATCCCGCAAAGCGGTAATCCCCAGTACGATTCAAGGCACTACCTCATGGAAATGGCCACCCCCCTCTCCTTTCGGAGTATATCTCCGTAGCCACTATCCTTAGACATCACCCTTTGTCAACGAAGGAAATCCCGTGAGATGGGAATGCACATACCGGTATACACCATATCCTCATGAACCCCCCCCCCTCCCGCCTTGGATTCGTTTTTATTGTCGAGCGAGGATTTCTGAGTTTCCGTTTACAATGTATAGTAAAGCTCGGTCTGTGACTGGAGCTGTAGGAAGGTCCGGTCTAAGCTTGCAGTTTTCATCCTGTCATTTAGCTTTTCTCCGCCTCTGAATTCTTGCCAGCAGTTTTCTTTTTCTTCCCTTTTCTATCTCGCAGTCTTTTTCTTTCCCTTCCTCCTTCCCCTAGCTGATTGATATCCAACATATAGAATCCTATTTAGATAGAGGAAAACCGGTGTATGATAGCGCCCGGATTTCCAAGGCCATCGCCGACAATAATATAAAAAATGTATTATACCTTACAACACGGACTTGTTACCGTAAATAAGATAGCTGAGAGAACAGCACGTTGTCGTTCTTAGCGGATACCTACCAACCCACCGCTCTATAGACTTAAGTATGAAGAGTGGAGCTTCCATGTCACTCGGCAGCATCCTTCGCGGTGGGTGCTGTGCCGAGCAGGTAGGTCCGCGATCGAGGGACCATAGATGCTCAGACAAGACCACGCGGAGTACATTTGTAGGACCTGGTATAACAAATAGGTTATGCTAGGGAAAGAAAATACAGACAGATATTTTTGAAGACATCGCAGCTAGAGCATTTAACCCGGAATGATTCAAGAACTGTCGTGACATTCCCACAGTATTAACGGGTGAGTGACTTCCCGGTGTATGCATTTTGGCGGGGAAACGCTTAAGCCGACATCAGCAGATGGAACGGGGGGTCTCGGGCTTCTGACCATGGGAAAATGGGGTTAACAAATAATGATGGGAGAGATAAGTACGAGTGAGATTATATGAGTAGGGGAGCAATAGCAACAAAAGAGGTAGGATTAATAGCGAAGGGAAGGACTACAGTTGAATCATAATTTGACCTTAGCATGTTTCTTTACTCTCGCACTGTTTATTACAAGATTGGTTACTGTGAAACCTTGCTGACTTTTGAACTTTAAACACCTTTCCCTCTTTCCCACTATCCAGAGGTGCGAGAGCCGGAGACTGTAGCTGCTGTAGTAGACCCCATCGAGTTTCGGGGGTGGCGCCTTCGAGGTGCTGATTTAAGCGTCGTTCCAACATGGTCCACATATTCCATCCCCACGTCAAAGTCGCCCCCATGAGGCCAATGGCAGCCAGGAAACACCCACCGCACTCCAAGCCAACGACGACACTCAAAACAGCCATCAGGGAAGCCGCTCAAATCCCGGCAAATATCTGGGCCCTGCACTCCGCTCCACCCACTGCTAACCACCGGACCTTCTCCCGGAAAATACGGACCCTAGCACTGGCACACCAAAGGTAGAAAGAAAAAGCGACACTCCAATCAGACAGCTGGTGAGGGGAGCAGCGATGGCGGTTAGCCCTCTTGATTAACATCTCCCAAGGTCTTGGAGACCGGTGATAGTCTCGCGCTGGTGAAAACTAAGGATTACCGTCACATCCTTCACACAGCGGTGGGGGCGCAGGCTTCCCTGGGTATGCGGGTGCTTCGGAGATGATAAATCTAGGAGACCCAGTGTTATTGGGTGCCGCCAAGCCAATCCTATCACATCCTCTCACTCGAAATTCCCACATTGGTTGTCTCGTACCGTAACTTAACTTACTCCCCACCTACCTTGTACCGTAACTTATCCCCCAAACCGTGGCAACAAGCGCCAATCCCAGTCAGAACTAACAGGACGCGCAGGACAGCACGACAAGAAAACATCATCACCACTCTTCCCCCCCGATCGCCCTGACCCTCCCCCAGCCTTTCTCTTCCCCGGCTCTCATCAACCCGCATACCCAGACTATTTTCCTTAAAAAATAAGATGCCTAAAGACCCCGCAACCGGAAAACGTCGCGAGGCAACGCTCGTCGAGCGTGTCAAAGTAATCGAAAAACACGCCGCAGGGAAGTCCTACCGTGCTATCGGCGAGGAAATCGGTATATCAAAGAGTGAGGCTCAGAGGATTATCCAGCGCTGGAAGGAGTTTGAGGAACTCAAGCCCCGCCCGAGAACTGGGCGGCCGTCAAAGTACCCCCCTGGAGAGACGAGGGCAGAGAGGAGGAGGAAGCATCGGCTGTGAGTTTTGGTTTTGTTTATCATCTCTTCTGTTCCGGGGGGGGAGGGTTACGGAGCGGGGAGGAGGGAGGAGGCTAACGATGTGTTAGTGCGAAGAAGCTTGCAGATGCGGAGAAGGCGAATGCCGGCGTGGGTGGGGAGGTGGGAAGTTCCGCTGTTGGTGGTGGGGACAGCATCCTAGTGCCGATGGTGAGTCTGGCGATGGGCGCTCAGGGTTTCCGCGATGATGTACCCGGTGGTATGGTTGGGATCGGCGAGGGAATGCGGGAGGGCGGGAGCTCGAACGAGGGCGAAGGTAGCGGCGGCGAAGGGAGCAATGAAGTGGAGGACGGGGCTACAAACGCCGCGCAGGCCGAAAGCGAGGATACTACCAACCAAAACTCGCCGACAGAATTAGTTCAATAGCCACCTCGTCTATCTCCCTGGATACCATTCCGGCAGTTAATCGGGGGAAGGAAAAGGTGAAAAGAAAGACAGCTCTACCCTAAGCTGAAGGTTAGAGACGCGAAGGGAGAATGAGAGATGGTGGGGGTGGGGAACGGCTATGCATAGCATACCGTAGATGGGAAAAAAGGAGGAGAACCAACTCGCTTCGGTATGATCGGTAATTGGCGGGTCTTGCGGGAGAAGGGAAAACGGCCTTGACTGTTATTTTAAAACACAAAAACTATGGCGGACGATACGTTTAGAAATCACCTTCGGTAGCACATTCGTCTTTAGCTTACCTATTCGGCCCCCGCAAGGGGCGTTCGGAACAGTCAACATAAATATAACCCCGAGAACCAACTCGAGAGATTGCTACCCCATAACCCTTGCTCCTCGATTTGACAACAACGGGGAGGATAGCCTGATACGCTGGCTATCCTCCCTCACAGAGAGCGGGTTTGGGTTGTTTCTTTGTTGGGGCTCTTTGCACAAGTTCTTTTTTTCTTTTTTTATAATTTTAAGGGCACCGGTTTTCTTAAGTTTTTTTATTCGTTTTCTTCTTCTTTTCTTCTTTTCTTCTTTTTGGGGTAGTTAGCGTTACTGGTATCTTGTATTATTAGTTCTATTACCATAAATTTGCTCCCCAGACATGAGAGAGAGGATGGTAGCGCTGTTATACTCTCGCAAGCGACAATCCCCAGTACGATTTAAGGCACTGTCTCGTGGAAATAGCCGCTGCCTTCCCCTTTTGGGGTATGTTTCCCATGGCGACTGTCCTTGGATAGATATCACCCTTTATACATGAAGGAAGCCCCGTGAGATGGGAACGCAAATGTGCACCAAGTTGGCCTTGGTATGGCTCTCCGAGTGGGCTAATTGGACCAACAAAGCAGTAAGAGAATGGTAACCCCGTTTTCCTTTCAGCCCCTTGGAATTCCATCCATTGACCCTATCGTAACTGGTATCATACTCTGATCCTTCCAAGCCATTTTCTGCGCTACTACGCCCTGTCTCATATTTCGGCATTGACGAACTTGCAATCGATCTGATAAGAACGAAGCAATGGGATATGTCAAAGAGATAGGAAGGGTATGGCGCTACTCGTGTGGGCTGCGAGGTGTGGGCGTGAAGAAGTATGATAGCAAAATTCCTCTTGCAGCAGAAGCATACTCAACCTGATATGGCGGAGGACACGATATATGGTCGAACAGCGCTCTTATCATAGGCTGCTCATAGTGGGCACGAAGGAGTAGTCGGGGTATTTCTTGGTCCCTATGGTAGTTGTCAATCCTGGAAGCATACGGTAGGTCGCTGGCGGGGAACGGCACAGGTAACTTAATGGCTCGCCTATTTGAAAGGGAATACAATACGTCAACCCCAATAGGCGGGACAAAGGAGGCCGAACACCGCTCCTGGAACCCCCCCCCCCCCTGGGATTCGCTTTTATAGGATTTATGAGTTTCTGCCACAATTCCAATCCACAGTAGGGCTTGTTCTGTTGGCGGGTGAGGGAATAGCTTCATTATTGCTGTGAGAAGGTCCTGTCTAAGCTTGCAGCTTTCATCCTATCATTTAACTTTTTCTCCACATGTAAATTCTTGCCTGCGCTTTTTTTTACCCCCTTTCCATTTTTCCCCCTTTCCATTTTTCCCTCTTTCCCTCTTTCCTTGTTTTTGGATGAAAAGATCTTGGTTTTCTCCCCCCCTCCTCTGCGGTCCCCATCGAGGATTTGGCCCGCCGAAAATGAGCCGAAAGGGTTGTCTTTTTGTACTATACTGTGCGGTGATAAAATCCTTTTTTCTTTCCCTTCCCCTTCTTCCCCCGCTAATCTACTTCCTATTAGTCTAGCGGGCGCCGACTCGAGCCCAGGTGGCCAAGTCAAGGGTCCGGAGTCAGATTCTACCCGGAGCGGAAACCGATTGGGCCCTGCACGCGGATTGTAGAATGCTAATGTCCTCGGCTCTCCTAGTTTCTCGTATATGATACTTGTAGGGCGGGATGCCTTAGTAACTCTTCTGTCCTCCGTGGTACTCTAAGTTTGATTGTTCAATGATGCAGTGGCTCGCTAGAGTGTTTGGGCTTCCGCTCTGCCACGAATTGCGTCGGGGGCAGATTGGTCTCCGGCATCCTGACCCCCGTGCCGGCCAGGTGTAATAAATACATTTGGTTCACATAATACAAGTATTACCGTGGGAATGATTGCCCATTTTTCTGATATCATTGGTGGATTTTTGCCCGTTTTTTTCCGGGTTTAAGGGTGGGGGTGATGGTTTATCTCATTGTTCGTTGATCGCAGTTGGAGTAGGCATATTCTCGCGGGAAGAGAAATTATGGACATAGATGGCTGACTTTTATAGTAGTATAATACCAGGTATTTGTGATGAGGAGAGTCTAGATACGGGAACATTAGAGGTATTATGATATATTCATATTTTAGGTTTGGCTAATAGAGGAGCAAGGCGGGTTTTGGGCGGGCGCCCGTAGGGGTGCTACAAGATTCCTGACTTATGGTATCGTAGTTCGGTTCAAGGCCTTATGCCCGCCACCAGTCATACAGCCGCCGGTGGACAACTCTGGCTCCCCGGGTACCTATCAGACTCCGCGCATAGACCTCCAGTGTCATGACCCCGGCGTACTCACTCACTCCTTTAGGACATGTACTGTACAAGTACAATAAATTACTATTTTGATGTCGCGCCTCGCGCTATTCACTGAAAAATTGCAACCCCCTCCATTCAAATCCGTAGCGCGGGAAAGAAAAGGGTACTGAACCAAAAAATAAAATAGAAAAATAAAATCTAGGCTAAACTGTAATACCACAACACAAAAAATATAAGAGAAGATGCGTAAGAAGAGGAAAAGATAAACTAAGACTAGGACTACGTGTTCAATCCACTTATGCCCTGGCCTGCTCCATCAATGATATATAGCTATAAATTCATATCCGGCTCAAAACTTTTTTTCCTGCAACGGCTACTCTTCGTCTTCAACGTCTTCTTCCGCAACCTATTTATTTATGAGCGCTAAATCTTGAAGCGGAGAAAAAAGATGGGGGTAACACATACATCATCATGGAATGTCTTCCCCTCCGTGGTTGGCTTGATCATGCCAATCCTAACACAAAAGTCTCCGAAACGCTCCCCATCCTGGCGTTCAAGGGCATACCTCTTGAACAACGGTTTTAAGATTTCAAGGATTTCCTCCTCCTTGATGGAGCTACGGTATAGCTTGTTCAGGCGTTGTCCGTGGTATCCGCCGCCGAGGTACATATTATATGCCCCAAACGCCTTTCCAACAAACGCTACCTCCGCCAACCATGGGCGTGCGCATCCATTCGGACATCCGGTCATGCGCATTACAATGCTGTCGTGACGTAGGCCGCTTTCTTCTAAAACGCCTTCGAGCTTGGAGATCAGGACGGGTAGGTATCGCTCCGACTCTGCCATCGCAAGACCACAAGTCGGGAATGCGACGCATGCGCTCGAGGAAAGGCGGAGTCCGGAGAATTGAATGTTGTCGAGCCTGTGCTTTGCCATGAGGTCCTTCATGTTCTCGAGATCGGCGTCTTCAACGCCGCTGAGGATTAGGTGCTGATTACCGGTGAGGCGGAACTCGCCCTTATGTATCTTCGCGATCTCGCGGAGCCCAGTTTTCATCGGGAACTCGGGGGTGTCCTCGATGCGACCATTCTCAATAAAGAAGGTGAAGTGGTTCTTGCCATTTTCGTCCCTTTGCCAACCGAAGGTGTCAATGTTGCTATCGAGCTTGAACGGACGAGGTTCTTCTAGTTTCCAGGTTAGGAGATCCTCGACTTTGCCCTTGAATACCTTAACACCCATGTCGTCGATGGTATACTTTAGCCTGGCGTGCTTGCGGTTGTTGCGGTCTCCGTTGTCGCGCTGGACAAGCATAATATTCTCGCATACGAGGTGGATTTTGTCGAGCGCTGCATATCCGAGCATACTACCAGTTCGGGGGTACGTCTTCTTGTTATTATGTGTAACACCCATACCACCTCCGGCTAGAACGTTGAATCCAGAGAGCTTCCCATCTTCACCCTTAATAGCAATCAAACCAATATCGTGAGCATAGACGTCGGTATCATTATGAGGAGGGATAGCGATAGTGATTTTGAACTTTCTGGGCAGATAGGTGGGCCCGTATAACGGCTCGTGGTCAACAACAGCATCACCAGCAACTTGAACCTTCTTGTCATCGTCATCTGTTAACCAGATTTCGTGATAGGCTGTAGTGGAAGGGAGAAGATGGTTGCTGATGCGGGTTGCTGCCTCGTGAGCCTGTGCATGGAACGCAGAATGTTGGGGCAGGCTGCTGCACATGACGTTTCGGTTTACATCTCCGCAAGCCGCGATGGTGGTCATGAGTGCCTTGTTAATGGCTTGCATAGTGGGCTTCAATTTCCGTTTGATGACACCGTGGAACTATTCCCGTTAGTATTCGCAAATTGTAAGAATGGGTGAGATGTGGGAAACATACTTGGAAGGTTTGTCGGGTAGTCAACTTCATGGTCTGATTTCCGAATTCATTGCTGATATCGTCCATTTTGATCCATTGTTCTGGAGTAGCAACGCCGGAAGGCAATCGGCATCTGATCATAAAGGAGTATGCGGGCTCAAGCCCTTGAGCCTTACGCTCGTCTCTCAGGTCTCTGTCGTCCTGCATGTAGGTTCCATGGAACTTGGTGAGTTGCTGGTCACTAGCGGATATCGCACCAGTGCTCTCATCCTTCAACCCCTCGGCAATGGTACCGCGAAGGAAGTTGGAGGCGATCTTGATATCCTCGTTAGTAATTGGGGGAGGTTCATCCGGAAGCCCGTCAACATTATCCACACCGAGGGCTTTCCACAACTTGGGTTCCCACTCCGAATAGGCGGTCTGGTAACCATCTGGATCTTGATCGTCTCCGAGGCCAGTGACTACCAGTTTCTTTCCACCCAAGTCGGCAAATCTCTTGTCAAGGTCCTTTCCGGGCTTGTTGTAATAGTGTTTGTCTTCCTTGCGAGGCCAGTAATGACTGTCACCGAGAGCAAAAACGGTATAGTTGACGGTTGCTAAATCTAAATCAGTCGAATTCTTGACCGTCTCCCAGAAGTTTCGTCCGTTCTGGGGGAATTCTCCTTGACCGGCGGTGGATGTAATGAGAACTAGATTTTCCTCCGTCGACAGATCCTCGATCGGATAATCCTCCATCGCCAGGACCAAGGCCTTTAATCCTCGAGCCTTTCCGCGTCTCCCAAGCCTCTGGGCGAGACCCTCGGCATTTCCACCATCGGATGCGAAAAGAATTGTTAACGGGGGCCCAGAAAGCCCTTCCAGGAGCTTGTTAAACGCCTCCTTCGCCTTTCGTTTCTGCTGTTGCCGGACTTCGGTTCCATAAGAGCCGGAAAGGTTTGCCGCAAACTGGGGATTTCTCCTGACCAGCTGAGAGAGGTGGTTCTCTCTCTTAAGGAACTCCTGCAACTCTTTCTTCAACCTCTCGGAGTCAAGGCTAAAGTCCTTCTCGCCCTTCTCCTCTCCTCGGGGGTTCCAGCGGTACAATGGCCAGTATCCGATATCAACAGCTTTCTTGGTCTCTTGTAGAACGGTGAGAGGTGAATCATCCTCCTTGTTGTATGGCAGGTACGCAACCACAACGGACGGTCCGTCAAACTTATCCGCCTCAAGCATGGCGTGTAGCACTTGTGTGTAGGAGCTGTAAACGGCGACCGAAGCGACGAACGCATTCCCGAAGTTCATAGCATAAAGCCCGACGTCTTTCTTTCTTCGCGAAGAATCGGCCGCGGCGTGCGCTGAGTATGGCTGGGAATCAATAACAAGCATGTTGATGTTCTTCCCAGAAGCGATGACATGGTGAACACCGGAATTTCCAAGATCGTAGGACCAGGCGTCAGATCCAATTAGCCAATGTGACTCCTTGTAAAAAAGATGCTTCTCGGAGAGCAAACCGTACGCGGCAGGGGATCCGTCGACCGACAATCGCATAATAATTCCAGGCACTAGTGCGGCACTCTTTTCTTCGTCATCTAGAACGAGGAGCCATCTGGAGAGCCACTCGGCCGGGATGCGGGTGGTGAAGTCATTCGATTTCGCCAGTTTCCCAACCTTTTCGACAAAGGCCTGGTGTCTCTCCATCCGTGCTAGCAGGGAGCCATAGCCGTATTCAGGACTCGCAGCAGTGGTGGTGGAGATACCGACGTTGGGTTTATCGAGGGAATTAGCAATGTGTAATCGCTTTCCGAACAGCTGGTCAAGAATCTTCATATACGCTGCCTCGACGGCGGGCTGGCTAACTGTGTGTCCGGCATTGGTCGGAATGTCCTCCAGCCCAACTGAGAGGTTCTGTACAGGCGATTCAGACCTCAAATTCTGCACAACTCCACGTAGAGCCTGGCTTGCTGTATTGGGAGCGATGAAACCTAGCTGATGACCAACGACGGCTGGTGCACCTTTGAGGGCTGGGCCGGTGCGCAGACAAGTGAGCAGGTCCAAGAACAAAGGTCCCCACTTGGTAGTCTTCTTCTTGATCTGCTCGAGAACAGCAATCTTACTGACGCTCTTGGGAATGACCTCAGTCAATTTCGTGCCAAACCACGGGCGGTAGAGTCTCGCGGTAATCACACCGACTCTCGAGTAATCATCTCCCGCAGTCCTCTTAATTGTGGAGCGGAACAGACCAGTAGTGGATCCGAAGACGAAAAGTGCGACATCGGCATTGCGGGGTCCAGTGTACTCAAAGACATTATAGGACCGACCGGTGACCTGCCTTATGACCTCGAAGATGGTAGAGGCGTGCTTGTAAATGTCGTCGGAGGTGATTGGGCGGCTCTCAATTGTGTCGTGTAAGGAGCTGAGAGAGGTGAGCGATGGGCGAGTACTATTCTCATCGACGGTGCTGGTGCCATTGCTGGAGGGTTCGACTCCCGATGCCTCACTTGCGGGCGTAACAAGACCACTTGCGTGACCGCTCGTTCCCACCGCGACTGACGCAATTGAGTTGCTGGTCCGTGCTACTACGCCGTCGTCCGAATAGAGGCTTGTTGAGGCGATCTTGCCAGATTGATATGTTCTCGCGGCAGCCCGATCAAGTGCCCGACCTAACAGTAGGCTATCCTCATTTGGAATCTCAGAATCATCGGATGAGGAAGCAAAGAAGTGTACGACGGCTTTCCCGGTCTTGACGGCTAATCCATGGGCCGCAACGGCCATGTCTTGTGCTTCCTGTGTGGACTCGGACTGCAGCAGGATCAGACCGGTTTGTCGGATAGAGGTGATCTCGGAGTAATCGGGGAACTCTGATGGCTGTAGCGAGACATGAATTACGACGGGGTAATTGATTATCTTGTATAGATGGGGTATGGAAGAAAGTAGGATGCTCGAGGTCGCCGTTACGGATACGAGCTTTCCCGAGCGGGCCGGTTGGAATACTGAGAGCAATGGGTCGGCATTTTGACGAACGATTTGAATCTGGCCAAAGATAAATCAGCTTCTGCGACCCTGCCCAGGCTATTCTCCCATTACCTCAGGGACACCGTTCGACGCTGTGAGGGTGCCTTTAACCCCACTCGATGACAATTCCTCCAACTTTGCGCTGAACGCTGAAGCATTGCTCAGGGCAGATTGTACCGAAATAACTACATCGCTGGACAAGTATACGATCCTCGCAACTGCCACCCCCGTTAGCAAACATGTTTCAAAACAAACCGTCAAGGGACACAACTGGGAGGGGCACAATTGGAATGGGGGGGGGTTGAATACCGGCTTCCTCAGGAGTCTTGACAGAGCCAGCAACCATTCTTGTCACTCAACGGTGAGGTGAACGCTGAAGTATCGAACAGGAGTGGTTGAAAGGGAAGGGATTGATCTTTAGGAATTTTATTTTCGTGCCACCTTGGAATCTGATTGTAAATGATTTATTTGGTGGTCTTATGATTGGAGAGGAGGGAGCGCCAAGCTATGGCGTGATGGGAACAAATTTGCAAGCAACCCCACACCAACCGGCATTCCGAAATGTGCCCACCCCGTTTACGTACAAGCTTTTAGCGGTAGCGGGACGTCTGGCTGCAGGACGTAAAATGTTGGTACTGATTCTTACTTGTACCATGACGGGTAAAGTGTCTTACTTAAGCTCAGCGGTTAAGAGGGGATGAAATGCATCTGTGAACGAGCTCCAGCTGCCAGTTGCCTCGGGCGGTACCAGGGTGCGTTATAACCCTTACGCCCTTGTTGTGTTGACAAGAGCACGGTGCCCCTCTCAAGAAGCAATTATCAAAAAACAAAAAACATTGCGTGCTGCCAGATGCTCTCCCGTCTCGACCACAATTATCCTCGCTGTTTACAAATCCATCCTGCGCGCGATTACTTTATTCCGTTTCGGCCCCGCAAATTCAATCTGCAGGTAACATGAATTATTATGTGCGCACACAACACGCTACCAACCCCGGTGCGCTAAAGTACGGTAATCCTAGCATGGAACGCGGCGAGCTCTCATCTCTTCGTCTAGCTTACCGACCTCGTTCGTCGCATGATACCCGTACACCCACATCATCCCCACGGTGGCGCCATACCGGTGCTCCCTACCCTAGACACGTGCCCTCTCTGAGTACCGGTACTAGTACTTCGGAATTACCCGTGGTTTTGCTGATGCAAGATACAGCGGTCATCAAGAATGAGCCGCCAGTTAAAGTGTGTCACTCAATGATTTCTAGATTTGTCTTAAGTGAGCACGGCGCCCCGCCCAAGGGGAAGCGTTGGAAATTGGGAGATGGGGTTCTCGGAGAGGGATGGAAACTATGATATGATACCCAAAGGCGGGGGTTTATGTCATTGCGTATCCCTCACTTTTCCTACGGCATTGCCCCTGGCATGACCACCTAGGCTTCGCATTTCTGACATCTAACTTCCTTCCCTTTATGCGCGGGGGTGCCGTCACCCTAATTAGTCCATAATATTATGAAAGTCATAGTATCATAGCGTGTCTGGTTGACAGACAAACAAAGGCCAAGGAACTTACTTTTTGCAATAATCGTACTGACTGATCACCTCCGGGGACAAGCCTTCCTTGGTGGGTGTTTGGCAGGAAGGTTTTTGCATGTCACAATAGACCGGAAATCAAAAGGAAACGAAAATAAAAGGAAGCACCCGATCAAAGTCCCATCCATAGAACAATCCCGGTTCCCCCCTCTTTCGCTTTCCCATGTCCACAGAGCCACCCTTTTATCTAACAAACATCACGACTGCCCATGACAAAACACGCACGCAAGTGTAAGCATATCCAAGCACGCTAGTGCTTTCCCAACGGCTCCTCCGAAAGTATATATTACCCGCTGCAAGCACTAGAGTTGCAGCCCAGAATAGTCCTCCGTGTGGTTGGGCTAGGGTTCTTGTATTGTACGGTTTTGTGAGTGAAAGCTTAATAGCCTTGACAATGTCATGAAAAATGGTATTTTGACTCAAACCCCCGTAACTAGTATCATTATTGAGATTTTGCTTTGCAACCCTTAAGCTCGTCTCACAGACCTCCACCTAAAGGTAAAATCCAAAATTCCATTACGATGAGCCAAACCCATATTTCAGCACTCCTCACAAACAGATGAACCTGGCCCCGTTGGAGCAAGGGCAATACCACTCCCCAACCTCCGGTTCCGGAAGCAGTGCGTACCGATGGACCATGGCCTATCTCTTCCACACATCCTTAGAGCCCCGGGGGTGAGTCTGGCGCCGGCCTCACCGAGTATTTTATTAACGGAGCTAGGGGTTGTCGCAGTTGGGCTCTACTCTTTGGCCACCGAGACCTCAATTCTCCAGTGATTCTTCGGGGACCATTGAGGAAAGGAGATTATGGCAGTAGTGCGCCTACCATCACACCTGTCAGTTCCTTCGGAGGTCTTGCCTCCTTCACGCGCTATCGATATACTGTGGGCGGAGAGGTGAGACTAAGGAGGAGGCGGCAGTTCCTAGCATTTCCCAGACCCACAGGGGCGTCCTGGATCGGAGACGGGGAACTGGGGGTGGTGAGACGGTTAGAATTAGAGCGAGCCAACTGGGGCGCACGTAGGTTGATATTACCGGCAGGAGCTCGACTGGAAGGGGAACATCAACCATCACTTGGGCATCACGGGTCGCATCCTAAACGGGGGTCTCTGTGTTCTCAGAGCTAGTCAACCGTGAAAGGACAGTGGATAACTGCGCAGAACTTTCATCAAGCGATTCTTGTAACCCTCCCTTGTTAGGGCGGTCTCGGCACGGCATAGGAGAACAAACCGGTAGGCCCCTCCGGGTAGTGTGTGAAAAAGTGATAACCGGAATAAGTCCCCAGCCATCATAAGGATACGGTAGGATATTCCCAAGGGTAGAATTAGCGTGAGAAACTAGGAGGTGATGAAGAAGAATGCATAGCCTTGTGAGTCAAAGGCAGGAGAACGCCGCGTTCCTTGCTCAAACGACACGGAAGGACTATTAGGCTATGCCTAGGTTATCTCCCCTTCTTATGCCCTTGAATCACCCAAGAAGTCACTACAACTATCATACCCCGCGAGCGGCGAAAAATTGTATCGATGGAAAAAATGCCCAAGAGGAGGGGAGGGGGTGTACCAGATGGGTGGGAGATCCTACCCTTTCCGGGAGCTCTGTGGGGCATCTTTGCATTTGGGATAACACTACTCATGGACTTTGCATGGTGTCGGAATCATTAATAATCACTCGACTTTTTCCATTTAACTTCATAAAATTCCTCATCCGGCACGAATGGAGCCTGGACCTACAGCGCTGGCTAGCCCGTGGAACCCCCCCAGAGGGAACTATCGGCACATCTCGTACATTTATATGGGACAAAGCGAAATCGCTAAAATCACGCCTCAAGCCTCACTACCTTTTCCGCCGTTGGAGTCGATCAATCCAATATGTCCGCGCGTAATTTTGGCGGCATCGTCTGTAATACTCATAACTTCACTTGGCACGACTACCGTCTTTCCGGGTATAGTGGTGACTTCCGCTGGCTAACTATGGCACCGGGGGCAGCTTGGATGACTAAGGAAGGGACCTCAGTGACCACCTCACCTGGTGGAAGCTCCTTCACAACCTCTCCTGGCGCATTGAGATAGTAGAAGTTCTTCTCTTCGCTAAACATAAAGTTGTTCTCGGCAAAGTTTTGCTCCGCAATAGCAGCATTATCGTTCGTAAGGTCATTGGGATTTTGGTTCTGATTTTCGTTAGAGGATGCTAGCTTATTCTGATTCTCGTTCGCGTTCTTGATATCGTTCGAGTTTGTGATTATAATATCGGGGAAGACGATGTCAGTCATTCCAACGGGCATGACGCCACCCGGAAGGAAAGTCGTTCCCTGCTGTTGGGGGCTAATAGCAGGTGGGGGAGGGCCTCTGGGACCTGCTGCATGCTCCCCGACATCAATGTTGACATTCTTCTCGACATTCTTAGCAACCGCGACCTTCTCGTTTCTGTTAGGGTTGGAGCTGCTGTTCTTGTCGTTGCTGACCTCATCAAGCACGGGTACCTTCTCAGGATCAACTACCTTGGGTGTAGCTTTCCCATCTTTTTTTAGGTTAAGATTTTTAGCTTTGTTTTCTGTATTGGCCACTTTGGTGTTTGTATTCTCGGAATCATTATTATCGTAGACATTACCGCTTTTATAAGTATTCTTCAGATGGGCGAACTTGAGGCGGGAAGATGACATCTCCCTCTTGGGTCATGAAATAAGGTTCATCTCTGGGGGGTGGGGGGGGAGGGAAGTACCAAACAGGGGGCGGTGGTGGGTAGAGATCCGGCCCAGGAGGTCCCAGCGGAGGAGGGCCAAGTGGAGGGTAGCCTGGTGGAGGGTAGCCTGGTGGAGGAGGGCCTAATGAAGGGGAGCTTTGAAGAAGGGGCCCTGGTGGATAAGATCCAGGCCCAGCTGGCGGAGGATGAAAGGGCGGTTGTGGGTATCTGGTCGGGGAGGGGGTGCCCTCAGTCTCGGCGACAATTACATCTGGCTTGACACGAGCCCTAGACACAGGGTGTTTTGGAACGACGGCGTCTTCCTCTGCGATTGCCGCCTGTAATACCGATTTGTATATGTTAACATATCCCCGTTTCTTTTGTTCTATCTACGTATGAGTTTTACCTTGGGGGAATGTACAGGAGGGCCCGCCTTCCCATGGCTGCCTTTCCCAGGGGCTGGTGTGGGTGGGCGCGGAGGCGGAGGGGGAGGAGGTGGAGGATATCTACCGGACGTTTCAAGATCTGGAATGCGGAACAGAGGAGATGGGGCGTTCGGGTGGGGAGGAGGCGCTGCTTCGGCCAGAGCAACACTTGCCAGGTACGTCGAGGCCAGCAAAAATTTCTTCATGTTGGAGGGGGTGTGGGAGGTGGTGGAAAATGCAAAAGGCCTATGAGAAGAACCCACCCCACCAGGAGGGATTAATCACAGAACCTTAAGGTATGGCCAAGGACTTGAGCGGGCAAATTCTCCAACAGACACTGCTGGGTTGTTCATGCTTCTTATGATCGGACAGGAAGGGGATTATGCAATGCGTATAGTGTCTTTCTCTAGTGTCGTAGATCCACAGCCAAGCCGAGCCGATTGCACTTCTATGTCCATACGGATGCCTGGTGAGCAGCCGGAAATTACTCTCGGATTCTCCTAAATTAAACCGCAGAGTAGATATTTTAGTCGCCAATCAGCTCCTCCATACCTACGAGCCCAGATTCCCCAGGATAGAGGAGCGGGGGCGTGGCTATTTCGGTAGTCAGAAGTGCGCCATTATTTCTTCATCATGGAGATGAAAATATCCTAAAACTCTCCAACTTGAAGAGCTACCCATGTCCTAAGATACCTGGTCTTGGCATCATTTCCATCACCGGCGGTCAAAGCACCCTTCCTAAGATTATGATGCTATTCTTACACGTTGGATTCAATAACTGATATCTAGCCCTGAGCGAGACAGATTTTCTTCTCACCTAACGCTAAAAAAGATCCCCAACTCATCTCCGGTCCACAAACATGAAGCCGGTCGGCTAACAATTCCCCAAATTCCGATACTGATTTCCGGCCACGCGACGTATGGCGTGAGCCGATGCGAGTCCATGCGACCACCTACCAATTAACACAATAGGGCTGGTGAGAAGGGTCCTAAATCTAATTTCCCTGAGACATTTGTGTCCCTGGCGACGAGCGGCCCTTTACGTAGTTGTCTACTCGAGTAGATGCATGGGCATGAAGCGCAAAACCTATTTCGGGCAAGCAGCAGTCAACTCCTCGGAATACGTGATAAGTGCTCGAGTGGGTACCGGTTCTCTTTCGCGTCTTCAGTGCTTACGGATGCCGATGAGGGCGCGGGCGGTGAATACGAGTTAGAGCAGGCCTAAAACTCCCGGGAAGTGAGCCCGGTTGGCAAATCTTATTTAGGACTTGTTAGGCGGTGGTCAATGTATTAATTAGGCCCTGTTCGGCATGTCACAATATAAAAATATGCTATATTTCTGTGAAAACAGCATATTTCTTTATACAGAAAGCAAAAGAGGCATAAAGGGATGTTATAAATCGCTGAAGGATAGCAGATGCTCCTCTATATATTCTTTATAAAAGAGGAAGGAGTTGTAGTTCCCGCTATGGAGGAGTAGCAGATATAATGATGTTGCAAAATATAGAATGTCTTGTCCTGCAATATTTTGCAACATCATGATCATTTCTGCTACTTCTCAATAGTAGGAGCTCTGATTATTTTCCTCTTTAGAAAGAATATGGAAAGGGGCATCTGATATCTCTCTATGATTTAAAACATCCCTTTCTGGTTCTTTTGATTTCTGTATAAAGAAATATGCTGTTTTCAGAAATATAGCATATTTTTATATTGTGACATGCCGAACAGGGCCTAAACCATAGTTTTTTTTTCAAAGCGGGGGTTACCTGCTGCCACGCTAAGGCGCAGGCGAGCTATTGTTAAAGAAAATGTTGAGATATGTACCCGTGCCAAGGTTGTGGCTCCGCCACAACCCCCGATTGCTCTCTTGCTCGCAACCTGGGACACTCTCAAGAGAGAGCCTCACAGCTCAACGATAGATTTATTTGTATGTGAATTTAAGAATTACGAACCACTAATAGCCGGTTCAGCTCCTATTTCGCTGTCGCTCATAGTTGGGAGAAGCAAGTATGACGAGGAAGCAAGTGTGACGCGCCGGATTATTATTTTTCTTCCAGAAGAAGTCCCTTAACCCACATGCTGACCTGGGCTTCCAGCAACAACTATCACCCCCCCAAGTGATCGTGTCCCAGCCAGCAATACCAATCACCTCCCCAATTGACAGGCTCTCAATCAACTGTGCTCTAGAGGCACCACTAGCACTTTGATTCTTTGATCTCTCAACAACTCTGCTACTCTGGCATCTCAGATTCTTGTGTAGTTCGTTTATACAACTTGAACGGAGCAGCCCAGGGGGCTCAGGATGGATATGCAAGCAAGGTGGGGATAGACTGTCATACTGGCCATAATTATGAGGATTTGGCTAGTGAATCAGACTCTGATTCTTCATGCATATCATCTAACTCTATCATGAGAAATGCTGTTAAATTAATAGTTTGTAACCTATATGAAATCGAGATATTATGTGGTTGTAAACTAGTATTATGTAAGCATAAAAATATAAAAATCCGGCGTGTTACACTTGTTTCTGCGTCACACTTGCTTCTCCCGACTATGAGCGACAGCGAAATAGGAGGGGGACCGGCTATTACTAAACATCCTCTCATGCTTTAAACGCCCTTCTGACTTTCCCATACATTGTTTTCAGTTTTTGCAAATAAGTCTTCCATTTTTTTCCCTCTCTTTTTCAACTTTTATTTGCGTTTGGTGAGAATTTTATTTGAATTAGGGGTAAATCTATCGTTGAGCTGTGACTATTGTTGAGCTGTAAAGCACTCTCTTGAGAGTGCCACCGTAGTTCGAAGGTAGCGTAGCGTCTTTCAACGTGGTGGGAATCTTGGCACGGTTACGAGTATTCGGGAGCTTGAAAAAAGGAACCCAGATGAGGGGTTAGCTTGAGTACGGTCAATTGGTCATACCCTATTGAGAGTTGAAAAAATCAACCTCTGCTCCCTAAACCCAACTTACCGAATATTCATTTGCAGTGCTAACTTCTTAACTTATCTCACCAACAAACTGGTGAGGCAAATTACCAACTTACAGTAACTTATTACAATTTAACATAATATACAATTAATTCTTCAAATACATGCCAAACTGATTTCTCTATCTGTATTAATTCATTGTTCAACAAAACAGCATCATAGAGTACCAAGACATGATTTCAAGTTAGAAAACAGTCACTCAAACATCTACTGAATTTTAAAAGTATTTTCCCCCATCTTCACTACTTCTCTCTCCATTCCTCTGGACCCTCATCGTTCAGCCCCCACCTGCCCTTATCGATAGATTTGTAACAATCCTATTGTTAGGTAGTTATGCAACAGGCAACGACAGTAGTTTCCTATAGTGAGCAAGTCTCCTTCTTTATAATGGGGCGTAGGGAAATACTATCTCTTCAGATAGTACAGGACTGGCTTTCTAGTCTGAGCGATCCGTCGAAGGATACTATCTTGTCAGATAGTAGGATGAGTAGATTGTCGTACTTGATAGAACTATCACAATAGTCCTATGTTCGAGCAGCCCGTCGAGACTATCACAATAGTCTCCGGGTTCTTAGGGCGTAGGCTTTGGTATAGGAGAAGTATATAGAAAGAAAGTAAAAACGTAATCGTATTGCAATATCTTAAGTATAGAAAAGTACTTAGATGGTTGCGTGAAGATCCTACCCCTTGGTCAGAACCAAGTGCCTTATATAGGCATCTTCTCACAACCCTAACCCTGGTGACTCATCACCTCGCGCTACATAAACCTCTATGACTCATAGTGAGTCATAGCACGAAATCCATCAATGACTCATAGGAGTCATCGCCCATCATTCCGTTAACAAATCAAAACTTATAAACCAAGTCATGTGCTCAAACGAGCCACACGCGCGAAACCCATGACTCATAATATGAGTCATGTGCGAAAGTCATTACATCATATGAGGTCACTATCGTGAGTCATGAAACAATCAACCAATCAAAATATAACAATGACTCGCGAGTGCGCAGTCATGTGAGAACTATGAGTCAAGTGACGTCGTAGTGTGAAGTCCAACATACCTTATGACTCATAAGTATGAGTCATGTGAAATCTGCCTTGCTTAGTCACAATTTGTGACAAGATTCCCCAATTCATCAATTAGCTATTTATTGCTTTAACTTCTGGCTTTTCATCTGCAGGTTCAGATTCTACCATTTGTTCACCTTGTTCTCGGGTTGATCCACTCTGGTCATTTTCTTATATTATACAGGTACAGTCGCTTCCCACATTGGTAAATGCTTTTCCAATTATTTTATTTCTGTTTACCCACTTTAAGAAAAAAGTTTTTTCAATGGAAGATTATTAGTATATCACCAGGTATCAACCCTCCCATTATTGGGCCATGGCACAATTGTACTGCTGTTCTTATTTCCGCTGACGCATACCAAGGCCAGTGCTATAGGGATTGTCAATCGCTCCACCTTTACTTGTAGGCCTTGCTCTTGCTGTCACCTGTCTTTTTTGTTCCAATAAAATGAATGAAGAAGGTTCAACTACAACTACCCCTAAGCATGCTACTGCTACTTCACAACCAAACCCTCAAGCTACCCCAATTCAGAATTCAATTGATTTGTTTAAAGTATACAATACAGATCAAGGGCTATTTTCATAGAAAGAACACTCAAATCAGAATCTTATACTTTATCTTTGCAATAGCGATTTCGTTTTCTTCACGGAAACACCCAATCTTGATGATGATGAAAAGTAAGTCCCAACTTGGTATTAATCTGAAAATTAACTAATAGTAAAATCAGGTTTTCAAAATTCTGATACAACTCTCTATTATCAACTCTAACAATTCAACATATATCTGGTGCGCTATAGAAAACGTTAGTTTTCATGATTTCAGGAACACTGTATGGAAGACGATCAAGACTTCTAGAGGAGCTACTAGCTAACCAAATTTTTATGGTAGGAACCCAAGACTTTTCTGAATTGGAGCATCAATATCAGATGTCAGAGAAGAAACCCGATTTGGCCTGACAGGTTGCAGATGATAATGGTGATCTTCAAGAAAAGTTTGTACTAAAAGTGGAAGTGTCGTACACCAACGACCAACTAGTACAGAATACAAAAATGTGCTTGGAGAAGAGGAGTGCTGTGGGCATAGTCATACTTGCTAAAATACAAGAAATGCCAGAATATCATTGTCCGACTTTCAAGCTGTCTGATCTTGCTTTTACCGAGCAAGGATTCACTAGAACCACCAAAGTTGAAGGGCAAAATTGCATTCTTCAGGGCGCTTATAGACTGGCTCTTTACAAGGATTATATCTGGGTTGAGGAGATTAGTGGATATCCTGAAATGTGAAAATATGACACTAGTTCTAAATTGGCAATGAAGGGTAGTAATCATATTGTATGTTATCACATGCACTATACGTATGATCATTATTGTCATTGACAACTCTAAGATCTTGTAACTGGTACAGGTACTATAGTTACTGATGGATTTCCTTTAGGATTGATTTAGTTTCAGGATATGTGTAACGTTTCCTTATCGCTTTTGGTACACTGAAAGCTCTAAGAAACCGTCCCAAGTTGTGCACTTGAAATCCTAGCCACAGAGTGGCCTAGACAAATTGATCAAGTGAAGGCTCGGCAATGTTGTTAGATAAAACCTTTTACTATATCGCTAAGGTTTTGAAGTGTTTGGCTGCTTCTCACTATCGTGGCGAACTGAAGAGGTAATTATGCAACCAAGTATATTGAAATCTCTGGCTGTCGAAGTCTGCACTTTCTAAGTCCGAAGGATGCAGCCTTTAAATACCTGGCTGGCTTTTCTAAAGCCTTACTCCTATGAGCACAGGTCATGTCTTAAAACACTTATGGTATCAAATCACTACTATAAAACAATACACAAAAGATTCAAGGCATCAAAACGATCCCTTGAAACAAAACTTCAAACAACAGAGATATCAAATAATACTACTGAAATACAATTAGGGATAGGCACAACCTCGTATTCCTAAACCAAACATAAAACAAACTAGGTATCAAATATAATAACTGTGCATAACAAGGCAATAGCCACAAGGCTTGTATCCTGAAACTAAACTAATCATAATAGGAAAATCCATCAGTAACCTTGGTACCTGTACTAGTTACAATAGAGATAATATCTATTGGAACTCACTGGCCTAGTGGTGGTTTCGTCTATAGAAGCTACGCAGTCCATCAGAAATTCTACTTTGCTATACTAAGCTTTTAAACCTGACTGCGTAGTTCCAGAATACAGAATCTCTGGTTGGTCAAATGCATGAGAGCTACTAAGAGCCAACCATCCGGAACCCTCTTGAATCATGACGGGACTCACAGCTATAAAGTCTACTAATAACCTATGGTAATGCTATAGTTCACTAGGTAGCCTGGGACTAGCCTTGGAGTCCTTGTCCTAGCCTTGCGGCTTCCCCGGTCAGCCCCAAACCCACTACTGTTAACTATACTACGACCCTTAGGTCAAGGTATGCCTGTAGGTGGTTCCTAGGCATTAGCCAGGTAGCAGCCCAGGGGGTGATTACCCTCACACCTCTTATATATGCTACGAACAGCTTCTGGTCATATGGACGGCCAGAACTCATACTGTATTGTGGGCATGTTCAAGTTCCTATAGATCTCACTTTACTATGGAGCACAAAACTACATAGCCGTACAGTGCTGATGTGCTGTACCCATGCCGGTGCCGGAGGGAGGTGTTAGGAATATTGACTGAAAGTTAAGGGGGGTTCGGACGATTCCTGCTGCATCAGTTGCCTGTTTCATATAATACAAAGCTGCCGTATCAACATCTAACCACTCCCCAACTGAGGAATAACTTTCCCCTAACCCTGTGCATGCCTTTGGTGGTGAAGGTAGGTTAACTAAGTGGGTAAGGTATGATAATGATGATCCTATTGTAGAATAACTTCACACCTTCATGCTGTTATTCGCTTTGAGAGTTCTCGTGACCACATATAATATTGCCCTGGTGACCCATGCAACATTTACTATGTTTTTTTAACTTTATGCAAACATGCCCTCTGAAGGTTACCCGGCCTAGCCGGGTAACTTTGGCCTACTTGAGTTACCCTGTCTAACCCTATGTAACCTAGTCACTTTGTAGACACTTGTACCAACTCATGCCTACTGGTAGTATACTAAGTATACTGGTCTAGCCTCACTCTGGTTAGCATTTGGTATACTATCTAAGCTTGAGTCTAGTCCACTGTAGCTACCTTTCTATAGGGTGATTACAGTTGCAGTTATGAAATAAAAGCTAGCTCAGGAATATTGGGATCTGGTTCTTGATTTGGTCATCTACACTATTAACATTCAAGTGCTCTGCCTTCACAGATTTAGGCTGGCCAAATTACTCTTAGGGTATAAACCAAACTGAACAGCTTGGGAGATTACACCTGATACAGAGTATATGGTATCTGTACAGTTTACTGGTATCAGGCAAGGAGAGAACCCATCAGCCAAATTGGAAGATCTGGTAGAATAGTAGTTGGAAAGACTTGTACAACTCAAGCACATTTGGGCAGAAGCAGCAACATGGATTGTAAGCCAGGCAGAGAAGCGAGAAGGCAACCAGAGGTCACTGCGATTTACCCTCCCAAGGAAGCAGATTTAGTCATTGTAAAATAGTTTCTTTTGGATCAGTATAGAGGCAACAAGCTTGAAGCCAGATGGGAAGGCCCTTATATCATAACAGGCCATTCGTAGCATGGCAAAAGTTGAAGATTACTTGACATCAATATCAGGGACCTTGTGCCGGTTAAGAAGAGTGCTTTACGTGATAGTGTACATCTCAACGATCTTAAAATCTATCTCCCAAGGGGTACTGAGAAGGCAAGAGATCTGGAGATGCTGGATATACTGGACTACTAGTGGAGAACAGAGGCACTCGTAGAGAGGTGAAGCAGGAACTTGGAACGAACAGGCCTTGGAGGCAAGCCAGATATGCCGTGGATTGAGGGAGCCAGAGATATGTAATGTGGGAAATCATGTTTGGTCACTTGGTCGGTAAGGTAGTGAATGTGCAAGAGTAGCAGCAAAGTATAATAAGACGTTAAAAATTAGATACCTAAGTAGATAGATAGGTTTCCATTTGCCTTTGGGGGTGAAGGCCATGGAAGAGAAGGGTACAGTGTGCTGAAGGCTGGATTTGTGGGGCACTCTAGTGCTTTGGAGGAAACTTTTCACCCAACAAAACACCCTGTTAGCTAGCCTTGGCACATACACATTCTCTGCATATAACCTACCTTTGTGTATCATAGTTTAGAGAGAGAGGCCACTGGGGGTGTCAACACCCAATAGACAACTTTCACTAGCCCTTTTAATTTATTCAAGATCTTCTCCATCTATCCCACCCCTGTTCGTTTGATTAGACAATAGGTTACCAGGTCAACTCTCCACAGACTTTTTGTCCGGTTCAGTGGAAGGTTACGACCACACTCACACCGGTGGATACGGCTCAGTCGAACACACCATCCGACTAGAGGAAGGAGAAAGAATACCCTCCACACCGGTACTCCCTACCCTAGACACGTGCCCTCTCTGATTACTTCGGAATTACCCGTGGTTTTGCTGATGCAAGATACAGCGGTTATCAAGAATGAGCTGCCAGTTAAAGTGTTTCGCTCAATGATTTCTAGACTTGTCTTAAGTGGGCACGGCACCCCGTCCAAGGGGAAGCGTTGGAAATTGGAAGATGGGGTTCTCGGCATTGTCCCTGGCATGACTGCCTAGGCTTCGCATTTCTGACATCTAACTTCCCTTTATGCGCGGGGGTGCCGTCACCCTAATTAGTCCATAATATTATGAAAGTCATAGTATCATAGCGTGTCTAGTTGACAGACAAGCAAAGGCCAAGGAACTTACTTTTTGCAATAACCGTACTGACTGATCACCTCCGGGGACAAGCCTTCCTTAGTGGGTGTTTGGCAGGAAGGTTTTTTGCATGTCACAATAGACCGGATATCAAAAGGAAACGAAAATAAAAGGAAGCACCCGATCAAAGTCCCATCCATAGAACAATCCCGGTTCCCCCCTCTTTCGCTTTCCCATGTCCACAGAGCCACCCTTTTATCTAACAAACATCACGACTGCCCATGACAAAACACGCACGCAAGTATAAGCATATCCAAGCAAGCTAGTGCTTTCCCAACGTCTCCTCCGACAGTAAAGGGTGATATCCAAGGACAGTCGCCATGGGAAACCATTGGATATCAAGGGTTGTTGCCTAAGCTTAGTCGTGCGGTTGGTTGCCATCGGTTATGGGCCCACTTGTCTGCTTTGCTCTCTGTTTCGTTTCACTCCCTTTCTCTTCCCTCCGGAGTCTCCACTCAACAGTTCTTTCTGAAACCAACGAAAATGCTCTTAAAGCGACTCTCATTTTGGTCTTGGATCTCTCTCTTGTTCTCGCACTCAATGGGGTTCTTTCTGCACTATCTCTACCCATCAAACGGTCTGCAAACACTTTATTCTGCCCCCGCTTAACGTGCTCGGTCCGCCACGGATCACTTCCAACAGAAACATACCCCAAAAGGGGAAGGCGGAGGCTATTTCCACGAGTCCTTACCCGTCTTCTGCAGTCCTCACCTGTCATCTTGCAGTCCTCGCCAATTACTCGTAATGTCCTGACGTTTGTGAACACAACTGCTATTGCATACCGCCAAAATTCAGCTTTTTTGCGCTGTTCTTGGCATCATGCAATAGCAGTTGTGTTCACAAACGTCAGGACATTACGAGTACCTGTAGGACCCGTCAATCACCTGCAGGTCCCGCCAGTCACCCGTAGGGCCGCCCGTCATCCGGAGTTACCCGGAAAATTGCGCCATCTGAGACACCTGCGGTCCCCGCCCGTCCGTTGCGAGCAGTCGTCCGGACGGACGCCAAGAGGCCCGTCCCGTCCCGAGCGAAGGGTAAAGACCCTCATCATCATTAAGGCTTCTCTCGGAGAGAAAAAGCTTTACGTTGAGAAATGGCAGTTCTAAGAGGTCCCGAATCCTCACGTCACGCGTGGTCGCCCGACACCCACCATTGAAATGCCGACACGCATCTGGGGGACGGAGATCGAGGGGAGTGTGGCGACTGAAGCTCCTCTATGGATAAGTTTCCACAGAGTGATGCTCCGTGATCCTATCCTCGCGGGCGAGATTGATTTCGTGTTTGAGGAGGACGACCTGGCGAGCATAGCCCATGATATCTGGCGATCAGCCAGAGCATGATCCAGATTGTTTCCGATGTGAGTACTTGAACTTAGCCTTCCTAATTGTATTAGATTATAATTTGTGCGCAGCCCGCAGTGAGGGTGTATTGGGAAATGGCTGAGGGTGGCAGGGTGGGAGGGTGGTTGATTCCTGGGGGAGTTCTTGTAGCAGGGCTATTTATGACATAGTAATGGAGCACTGTATGGGAGCAGAGATAGCGGAGGCACGGGGAACGCTCACATGTGTAAAGGAACACCAGAGTGTGGACATCAGGAACGCTCTAGGGCATCAACTGATGTATAGGGCTATCGCACATACGAGAAGAGTTTTCACTACCTATGGTGAACCATAGCTAGCAGCCTGCATAGAGAATACACGCCACAACCTCTCCACCCGTCAACACATTCGAGCACACGATTGTTAGCAAACCCCCATCAGCTATTGCAAAGAGGGGTAGGAGGAAGATTGGGTGGAGGAGATATGGGGTGTGCAGGGCTATTGATTCTGGGGTGTAGAGATGCATGGTTTGGCCTTTTGGTGGGGGCTTTGGTGCGGCAGTGGTCGCTGAGGTGCTCTGAGTCGAGATAAAGAATACGAGGGAAGACTGGCTAGTTACTTAACGGGTTTTTGTACTTGGGTGGTTTGGCCGGTGGCTAGAAGTTGGCTTGTATCATAGCATTTATGGAACCATCGGTAGACAACAAGTGGGAAGACGCGTTGAGTGGTTTCGACTCAGGTGACTGTGGGGCTAAACAAGAAGCGCGACATCTCTGGTATGACCTTAGACCCACCAACGGCCTCGGCTATTTCCCGCTGTGATGGACCCGGTGAGCTATGATACTTGCGCATCTCAAAAGTTTCCGGAAATGTGGAGACTAGGCTTGGCACTTTTTTATATAAGACTACTGGTAGCACGCCTAAGTTAGCCCCATTTCTGGAAACCTTTGCAATGGGCAAGTAAGGTGGTTACTCTCATCACTCATGAGTTGGTGTTTGAGTTTCGTTCACTAGATAGCTCATCACCGCAGCTCTTCCAATTGATGAGCGGATACTCTCGTGCAGGGTCTCCCATCAAGTACACTACCCTACGAAACACTCATGTCCGAGAACCCCACTGCCTCTCTTTCCTTCTCTCTGCGCGATCACTCTTCTTCCACAACCACATAAAGTTCCCCTTCATCCATAGCATCCTCATCCCCCCTCCCCGCCGGCCACTCCGCCCACAATGTTCTACTGCCGAACCGAAGGCTACAACGGCTACTCCCTAAAGTACTCCCCGCTGTACGACAACCGTCGGGCAACTGCTGTGAGTGTTAACTTTGGCCTCATCGGCAACGGCCCATTATGCATACTCTCCCTGACCCCATCAGGGATTCTCTGCGAGCGGTACTGCGACACGCAGGACTCACTCTTCGACATTGCGTTCCGCGAGTGGCATGCGAATCAGGTTGCTACTGCCGGTGGAAATGGGAGTATTGAATTGTTCGATATAAGACTGGAAGGGGGGTTTCCGATTGCGAATTGGGGATGCATAAGAGGGAAGTTTCCTGTCTTGGTTTCTTGTGGATAAGAGCGGGTTTGGGAGTTCTAGTAGGGATGGGAATGCGAAACTTGTTTGTTTCCTTCTGCCTTCTGCATAGGAGTAACTAGCTAATTATTTGAAAGTGGACACCAACCAGCCCCCTGTCACTCCTCACGATCCCAATCCACAGCTGCACCTACAGCGCGCTGTTATCCCCACACTCCCCAACTCTGATCTCTACCGCATCCTCAGACTCCATCGCCCGCCTCTCCGACATTCACATTCAACCCTCCTCCACCACGCTCTCGATCCCCGTATCTCCCCATGCGTCCTCTGAACCCCTCACTCAGGACTGGAAAAAACACCGTCCAGACATCGTTGCCGTTGCCAGAGTCGACACGGTCATCCGAACCTTCGACCTACCCTTCGCCAACAAAAGCCCCCTCAGTGAACTGCTCGGCCACGAATACGTAGTAAGAGAGATCGCCTGGTGCCTACATTGGGAGGACGTGCTCATTAGTGCAAGTTACGACGTGACAGTACGGGTCCGGAGCGACGGGAGTAGCAATGCTGCAGTTCTAGGGATAGGTAGGATCGGAGGATTATCTGGGGGGACGAGGCAGGATGATGGGTGTCATGGATCGGTATACCGAGTTTTGCGCAGGAGTGGATTGGTTCTTCTTTGGTGGGGAGGGGTGGGCTGCTAATTTTGGCTGGGATGAGGTAGTTTGGGTATGGGATTTGGGAAGTATTATGGGGAGCTAGTACGATTCGCCCGGGAGAATGGGGTCGGAGCGGGAGTTTATAATAATGTGTTTGATAAGTTACCACGATGGCCATGCGTGCCATTACATTAGACGGCCAGGTCTACTACCAAAAAAGCACCGTTTACTATATACCGGTACCGGTACTGTATGCTGCAATTGGTTGGCGATTCGAGTGGAGACTCTTGGGCTAGATAAAGTACCAGCCATATACCCTATCAAGTCTAGCTTGGTAACTTGTCGTTGGTCAGCGAGCTACTCGAGTACGGTCTCCAACCAGTGTTTGACGAAACCACGAACATGGATGAATTACAAATAATTTTTGTAACTCTAACCTTGACGACTTCTTCCCTTGAAACTTCCGTATCCCTACCTTCAACACCCCCTCCTCTAACACCTCCCCCTTATCCCCCCATTTTCCATCTTGTTCCTATCTCGAATAATTACCTCAAAAAAGAGAGAAAAAATTCACCACAAACAACAAATTGTACCCTCTATTCAAGAAGGGGTTTTTTTTGCTATGCATTTTCAATTCCTAGGTTTATTCACCTGATAGAGAATATTTGAAGTATTCTGTTTACTAACTTGCTCTCATTACATATATTTCTTAGAGAGGCACACTTCCCCCGCGGTGGGCCTTCTCACCAACCCCGGGGGAATGTCGCTCGTAATAGGATACGACCGGTTGTACGAACGTTCTGCGACCCCTGTCCATTACCCGATCATCCAAACAAAGCTCGTTACTGCGCGTGTAGAGCTTGCAACCGCAACCCTTCGGAACGAGTTATTGAGACACGAAATCATGCTTAAGAAGAAGGACCAGCCTCCCACCCCAATTGTCCCGATAATCGAGCAGCCCACCAAGATGGGGGAAAGAGCCGAGCCCGGGGCCCCAACGGTTCCGCGAAGTGAGCCCACGAGATAGTGACAGGCAGGGAGGTACGCGGGGGTGTTGGGGTTGGTGAGATTTCTTCGTTGCTGCTGCTGCGTTTTTGTTCCTATTAGTTATTGTATATGCCAATCGCCGATTCGGCAACCGCTCTCACACCCCAGAATAATATCAGTCATCGCTCCTCTACAAGCAGTGTTATGTATTTTCCTTGTGGGATATCCTGTTTTCCCTCCGGCGTGTCGTGGTTCGCCCTTTTACCTCTCTGATTTTATTCCTAGAATCTCTACTCTTGGGTGTTTGGAAGCTCTGTGCGTTGGTTGGTATTTTCAGCTTGGAGATGCAGGATTCTCGGGAAAGGTTACCTTTTGATTCTGCCTTTTAATAATTAGTTAGAGACCACGCTTAATGAACGATAAATTTACATCGGCTCAATTCCACATTCTCAGCGAACTTATGATTTACGGAGGAGGGGTAGGCCTTATCGATAAGGATCCCACCAATGATTATTCCTCCACAATTCGCTTACCTAACCTCATACCACACCTGGAGATGTTGCTATCCCTCTCACAAATAAACCCAACCTTGATCACTGAAAAGGAAAAAGGGACCCCACTAATTCATGATTTGGCCAGGCTAGGAGAATTATACCATAGCTAAGATACACGGCTAGTCTACCCCGGATCACCAACCCACCTCATAAAGCACTAGAACGGGTCATCTTTACCAACCCATGGATTCCAATGATTATATCTAGTGTCTGGCCGGATACCCCTGCCCCCTCACCAGATACAACTGAAAGTGAAAAGAAAAAAGAAAAAAACTCTAAACCCTTCAAGGCCCAAAGTCAGTCTCTCTAACAACTCTAAGCCTGACCAGACTCTTGCTTTTAGCACTGCTACCGGTCCCTCCACCCCCACCCCCACCATTCCTGTTCACATCAGTAGAAAACTTCACCCACCCGATGCTCATCCCATCCCCAGAACCATACTCCCTAACCTTTATATCTCTCCAAATCTTCTGCGCCTCGACCATGCCGTTTTCTGCGTCACCCTCACTGTCTGCATCGGATTATTCCAAACCACGCCTTTCAAGGGGCGGGTCATCGGGGGTGGCACCAATGGAGAACAGCGCAATTCCTCGTCACGTCAATATTCGAGAACTTCGTCAGTAGCGTCACTTGCAAAGCTCAATCTTCTCCGCGCACTGTCCACCAGCCCATCACTAGCGGATGCCGCAGTAGTTTGAGAAAACCGCTTCACCATCCTGGCCCGTGGAATATCGTGTAAATCGGCCTTCCCCTCTACCCTCCGCACACTTGCACGAATACACTTTATTTCAGAAAGCGCACGGTCTGGGTTGGAGTACATGCTCGCTATCTTCTGGCTGCCGATCCTGTACACGTATTCCCCATGGGCGACTGCCGGCCTTGGTAAATTCTGGCAGGGGGCAAATGGTTTGGTTTGTAGAGTGCGGGAGCAGTGGCAGCGTGATTGTTCGTTGTATCGGTGCGCTGCTGCGGTCCTAGAAATAGAAAGGGTGATGCCGGGGGGTTTCATATACTCCGAGGTCTGCTTGGATTGAGTTGATTTGTTGCTCGACGGCGGATATGTCGTCGGTTGGATCTCTCGCCTTGGTGTGGGTGGTAGTAAGGGCCACGGGGTTTCCTGGATTGACTTTGATGAGAAGGCTTCGCTCTTCACCCCGGACAAGGCGAGGGTATTTGGTGTCGCTGATCACCTCGAGGATTCGAGGCGAATCTCCTACATGGCATAGACGGACGGCAAAGTTCTGGACTTCACCAAGATACACCCCCGTTCTCAGTGTTGATACAACCCCTGCTACTGTGACAGGTACTTGCTTGCTGTGATTGCCTTCACGATTAGTCTTTGGGCTAGAAGCGCTCAACGGAACATACTACCCCGAAGATCTCATCTCGTTCATGGACCGGAACGCGGGTCCAATACCAAGGACGTGAATCTGCATCTTCTCTCTACCCGCAGATACCTTGTCGGGTCAAAAATTGAAGGCATTATCTTCAATTTTCTAATCGCGGCTACTGCTTCCTTGACGTTGCGGGATGACGGCGCGATGCTCGTTTGTGTGAGAGAGACATAATATCTTCTAGCAACTGTTGTCCCGCTACGCTTCCTGAGGCAGTGAGAGAGTGTAAACGTTATTCGGCATAGCGCATGGAAAGGCTATTATCGCGACTCTAGCCCTCGCGCTTTCCATCAACTCCACGATACGTTTCGCCCCCAACTTCATACTCGAAATGGATGTACGGGAGGTGTACGGACTACCTTTGTCAGAAATTGCGAAGCAGATAGAAATGGGACTCACGATAGATCCATCAGGACACCAAAGTCCAGGCCAACGCCCCGTGACTGCCCCGCGTATCCAGCACTACTGTTAACTTTCCCCTCAATCTCAGCCAACATCCAAAACCCGTTCTGCTTCCCAGATTGACTGCTATGTATAGGAAGAGTATCTCGTTCGGGAGTAATCACCAGGTCAACGATCTACATCGGTGGCTTCCACAATCCGCACTTTTGGGGACTAACTTAGCTCATTTCTCACCTTCACCCACTGGCCGTTTGCGGCTGACAGGGAGTGGAGCGTCTGCTGGCGCTCCACAGCCCTTTCGGGTGCCCCTTCCTCAGGAACCCCCCTAGTATGGATTGCTGCAAGAGGCCCTTGGGGCAGCCGGCCTTTCGTTCGTACTATCCTAGATTATCCAACAGCTCTATGCAGATGCTGGCAAGTTTTTTCTTGGATTGTGGGATTCACCTAAGCTTGTAATTGACTAAAGCAACAGATAAGGCTAAAAGGTTCTTGAGCCGAGGGCATATCCGCAAATTAAACTCCGAGGCTCCTTATTCGGTTCGTTTTGTCCACTCGGTAGACCGGATTTTGGAGGCGAGATATATAGATCTGAAATCATGCAAGATCACTCATCCTATCCCAGCTGTACGCTGAGGTCCTCTATCCTCCCAGCCATCCCTAGGCATCGCCTACAGTCCTACCCCTACCAGCTAAAATCACAGTTCCACCATTGGGGCTCTCCAAGACAACCGTCCTGAGATTTCGCCAGCTTGGTCTAAACTGATGGGGGCGGTCGGTAGAGGTACTCGAGTAATCAAACCCATATTTCAGCACTCCTCACAAACAGATGAACCTGGCCCCGTTGGAGCAAGGGCAATACCACTCCCCAACGTCCGATTTCCGATTCCGGCAGCGGTACATACCGATGAATCATGGCTTATCTCTTCTACACATCCTTAGAGCCCCGGGGGTGAGCCTGGCGCCGGCCTCACCGAGTATTTTATTAACGGAGCTAGGGGTTGTCGTAGTTAGGCTCTACTCTTTGGCCACCGAGACCTCGACTCTCCAGTGATTCCTCGGGGACCATTGAGGAAAGGGGATTATGGAAGTAGTGCGCCTGCCATCGCACCTGCCGGTTCCTTCGGAGGTCTTGCCTCCTTCAAGCGCTATCGATATACCGTGGGCTGAGAGGTGAGACTAAGGGGGAGGCGGCAGTTCCTAGCATTTCCCAGACCCACGGGGGCGTCCCACGGGGGCGTCCTGCATCGGAGACGGGGAACTGGGGTGGTGAGCAGGTTAGAATTAGAGCGAGCTAACTGGGGCGCACGTGGGTTGATATTACCGACAGGAGCTCGACTGGAAGGGGAACATCAACCATCACTTGGGCATCACGGGCCGCATCCTAAACGGGGGTCTCTGTGTTCTCAGAGCCAGTCAACCGTGAAAGGATAGTGGATAACTGCGCAGATCCTTCAAGCGATTCTTGTAACCCGCCTTTGTTGGGGCGGTCTCGGCACGGAATGGGAGAACAAACCAGTAGGCCCCTCCGGGTTGTGTATGAAAAAGTGATAACCGGAATGAGGCCCCAGCCATCATCAGGATAGGAATTTCCCGAGGGTAGAACCAGCTGAGAAACTATGTGATGAAGAAGAATACATAGCCTTGTAAGTTAAAGGCAGGAGAAGGCCGCGTTCCTTGCTCAAACGACACGGAAGGGCTACTAGGCTATGCCTAGGTTATCTCCCCTTCTTATGCTCTTGAATCACCCGGGGAATCACCACAAATACCCCGGGGGCGGCGGGAGATTGTGTGAGTGGGAAAAATATCCAAGAAGAGGTGGTGTCCTAGATGGATGGGAAGTCCTACCCCCTGCCGGGAGGATTGTGGAGCGCCTTGCATTCAGGATAACACTACTCATGGACCCTAATGATATCAATCATTAAATATCACTCGAATTTTCCCTTTGATGGAGCCTGAATCTGCAGCGCTGGAGAGGGAATTACCGGTACATCTCGTATATATTATATGGGACAAAGCGAAATCGCTAAAATCACGCCTCAAGCCTCACTACCTTTCCGCCATTGGAGTCGATCAATCCAATATGTCCGCGCGTAATTTTGGCGGTATCGTCTGTAATACTATAGGTACTCATCACCCGCTCTTAAGAATTTGCTCGCTATCTGGAGGAAATCAGTTTAATTTACATAGGAGATCTCTAACTGGCATGAATTTTTTATCGGCCAACAGCCCCGAAACTTTTTTTCTTGACAAAGAACCACAATTGAATCGCTCGCCTAAGAAATGCTTGACACCATGGGACCCTCTAAACAGCAAGAATGGCCCCCAATATACCTGCGACAACTGCCGTGATTGGTGGGCGGTTGTTTGGGGAGGAGCCCTCGAAGACGGGTGGTTTCTCTTGGGGTTTAGAAACTACAGGTTGGGGCTCTTTGGGGGAGGGTGGATGCGGAGCTGGGGCACCCTCAGGGACTTCCGGTGGGATAGCAATCGGGTAGGATCTCTCGGGTACGCGAGACGGCTTTGGGGGGGAGATTTTCGCCTCGCCCTCCCCTTTGGGGGTAGGGAACTCAACTTCAATCTTCTTGGGGAGCCCGGGTTTGGTATACTCAACCTCTGTAGTAACCGGGAAATGGGGCGTATGGGATGGCGCCGATGGTGGCTGGGCGACAGGGCCAGGACCGAGCTTCGGGTATTCTAAGCGAGTGGTAGGTGCCTGACCAATATCTATACAGAGTTAGCGTTCTACCAGGAAGGGTTGGGTATAGAGAAAATGTACTAGAGATAGTGCTGGGGCCGAAGAATGATTCCTCTGCTTGAGCTCGTCCTGGGCACACCTGAGATGTACACTCTGGAATCTCAGCTTTAGGTGGCGGCGGTGCCTCAGGAACGTGTGCTTGAGGAGCTGGTGCTTCAATTTCGACCTCAACCTTGGGGCTCCCGATTTCGATCTCGACCTCAGGACCCTCGATCTCGATCTCAACCTTAGGACTCTCAATTTCGATTTCAACCTTGGGAGCCTCAATTTCAATCTCAAACTTGGGACTCTCAATTTCGATGTCAATATCCGGACCCCCAAGCCCGATCTCAACCTCAGGAGCGGGAACAGGAGCCTTGGGACCATGCGGCCGGGTTGGAGGAGCAGGTGTCGCAACAGGCCTAGTAACCTCAACACTTGGCCCTGGGATTCCAATGACAGGACAGGGAGCCTCAGCAGCTCCACCAGGGGCGGGAGTGGCTCCTACAACCTCGGTTATGGTTAGGGTACATCCTGGCTCAGTGATAACCTGGGCGGGGCGAGTGATAACCTGAAAAGGTCCGACGATCGTCTCGGCGGGTTTAGTGGTAAGGGTCTCGGGGCACTTAGGGCAACCCTGGATAGTCATAACTTCACTTGGTACGACTACCGTCTTTCCGGGTATAGTGATGACTTCCGCTGGCTGGGTTATCACTGTTGGTGGTTTGACAATTTCGGAGATGACGGTGATGGCCTCGGCAGGACACGGTATCTTCATAGTCTTCGCGGCTGGTGTAGGAACTCCTGGCGCAGGATTAGTGACAACCCCAGCGTGTATTTTGATTTCCTTAGTGATGGCAGCCGGAGCTAGTGTTTCCACGCACGGGATATTCTCGGCCTTGGTGACAACAACTTTCTCTGTGATAGTAACCTTCCCTGGAGCTGGGATCTCAACTTGCTGGATAATAACTGTTGGAACAGGTGTTTTTACTCCGGGGGCGTGGACCAGGCTAGTGATTACGATCTCTTTGGTAACGAAGACTTCTTGGATAGTTGGGATCCCGACTTTTTGGGTAATGTAGACTTCCTCCTTCTCCTTAACTGTTACTGGAATCTTGATCGTGTTGACAACAGGGGTGGGGATGCCGGGGAGGAATTTCGTGACTACTTTTCCTGGCAGTACGACTTCTTCGGTTACCGTCGTGGCCACTGGAATAGGAATTCCGGGAACAGATATAACTGTAGGGACCGGTACTTCTTTAGTGATGCAGACTTCTTCCGAGATGTAAACATTATTCTTTTCCGTAATCGTAACCGGGATTGTGACTTTTTCCGGGACGTAAACTTTATTTTCTTTTGTCACCGTCACTGGGATCTTGATCTCTTCGGAGATGTAGACATTGTTTTCCTTCGTGACAGTCACAGGGACTCTAGTCTCCTTCGGTATGTAAACTGTCTCCAGAATAGTCGTGGGGGCAGGGGTGATGACGACCTCCTTGTTGATTATCACGCTCTCCTGTTGGATGATTGTCTTTGGCGGGATGGTGACTGAAACTTCGTTTTCAATGACAATGCTTTCCTTCTGGATGACCGTGGTAGGAGGAATTGTTTTAGTGACCTGCACAGTGACCTCGTGCTCGCAGGTGATGGTCTCGCAAGGAAGGACAATCTGTTCGATAACAGTCTCAGCCGGAAGCATAACTTTCTCGATGACTGTCTTACCCGGGAGTTGTTCGTAAAATGTCTTACCGGGGAGTAGGACTTGTTCTATGATCGTCTCCCCAGGCAACTGCTCGATGCAGGTTGGCCCTGGAACCTGCTCGGTAATGGTCTTTCCAGGAAGTTGAATTTGCTCGATGATTGTTTCTCCGGGTAGCTGTTCGATATAAGTTTGTCCCGGGAGCTGAATCTGCTCAATAATGGTCGGTCCGGGAAATTGAACGTGATCAACGACTGTTTCCACAGGAATGGTGTGGGTAACGGGAATGAATTCGGTTGTTGGAGGGCAGGTAATGCAGGGCTTATGTGCCGCTTCGGCCTGCCCAACTATGGGAGTGGGGGCAGCTTGGGTGACTAGGGAAGGGACCTCAGTGACCACCTCACCTGGTGGAAGCTCCTTTACAACCTCTCCTGGCGCATTGAGATAGTAGAAGTTCTTCTCTTCGTTAAACATAAAGTTGTTCTCGGCAAAGTTTTGCTCCGCAATAGCAGCATTATCGTTCGTAAGGTCATTAGGATTTTGGTTCTGATTTTCGTTAGAGGATGCTAGCTTATTCTGATTCTCGTTCGCGTTCTTGATATCGTTCGAGTTTGTGATTATAATATCGGGGAAGACGATGTCAGTCATTCCAACGGGCATGACGCCACCCGGAAGGAAAGTCGTTCCTTGCTGTTGGGGGCTAATAGCAGGTGGGGGAGGGCCTCTGGGACCTGCTGCATGCTCCCCGACATCAACGTTGACATTCTTCTCGACATTCTTAGCAACTGCGACCTTCTCGTTTCTGTTAGGGTTGGAGCTGCTGTCCTTGTCGTTGCTGACCTCATCAAGCACGGGTACCTTCTCAGGATCAACTACCTTGGGTGTAGCTTTCCCATCTTTTTTTAGGTTAAGATTTTTAGCTTTGTTTTCTGTGTTGGCCACTTTGGTGTTTGTATTCTCGGAATCATTATTATCGTAGACATTACCGCCTTTATAAGTATTCTTCCGTACAGATGGGCGAACTTGAGGCGGGAAGATGACATCTCCCTCTTGGGTCATGAAATAGGGTTCATCTCTGGGGGGTGGGGAGGGAGGGAAGTACCAAACAGGGGGCGGTGGTGGGTAGAGATCCGGCCCAGGAGGTCCCAGCGGAGGAGGGCCAAGTGGAGGGTAGCCTGGTGGAGGGTAGCCTGGTGGAGGAGGGCCTAATGAAGGAGAGCTTTGAAGAAGGGGCCCTGGCGGAGGGTAGCCTGGTGGAGGAGGCCCTAATGAAGGAGAGCTTTGAAGAAGGGGCCCTGGTGGATAAGATCCAGGCCCAGCTGGCGGAGGATGAAAGGGCGGTTGTGGGTATCTGGTCGGGGAGGGGGTGCCGTCAGTCTCGGCGGCAGTTACATCTGGCTTGACACGAGCCCTAGATACAGGGCGTTTTGGAACGACAGCGTCTTCCTCTGCGATTGCCACCTGTAATACCGATTTGTATATGTTAACAGATCCCCGTTTCTTTTGTTCTATCTATGTATGAGTTTTACCTTGGGGGAATGTACAGGAGGGCCCGCCTTCCCATGGCTGCCTTTCCCAGGGGCTGGTACTGGTGGGCGCGGAGGCGGAGGGGGAGGCGGGGGAGGAGGTGGAGGATATCTACCGGACGTTTCAAGATCTGGAATGCGGAACAGAGGAGATGGGGCGTTCGGGTGGGGAGGAGGCGCTGCTTCGGCCAGAGCAATACTCGCCAGGTACGCCGAGGCCAGCAAAAGTTTCTTCATGTTGGAGGGGGTGTGGGAGGTGGTGGAAAATGCGAAAGGCCTATGAGAAGAACCCACCCCACCAGGAAGGATTAATCACAGAACCTTAAGGTATGGCCAAGGACTTGAGCGGGCAAATTCTCCAACAGACACTGCTGGGTTCCTGCTTCTTATGATCGGACAGGAAGGGGATTATGCAATGCGTATGGTGTCTTTCTCTAGTGTCGTAGATCCACATCCCACTCGAGCCGATTGCACTTCTATGTCCATACGGAAGCCTGGCGAGAAGCCGGAAATTTCTCTCGGATTCTCCTAAATTACAGTAAACCACGGAGTGGATATTTTAGTCGCCAATCCTACTCGGCGACCATTCCACTTCTCTTACCCTAGCGCCTCCTTTGCCGAACCAGCTAAATCCCCCTATTCCGAGGCGTTGACTGCTGCTTGCCCGAAATAGGTCTTGCGCTTCATGCCTATGGATCAAGACAACTGATACCCAGCTCCGAGCGAGACAGATTTTCTGCTCGCCTAACGCTAAAAAAGATCCTCAACTCATTTCCGATCCACAAACATAAAACCGGTCGGCTAACAATTCCCCAAATTCCGATACTGATTTCCGGCCACGCGAGGTAAGGGCTTGAGCCGATGTGAGTCCATGTTGTTAGCGTTTATAGAAGCGGATAGTTGTCAGAGGCTAGGAAGGCGGATAGCTGAGGGATAAGGCGGGATAGTAGTTTTAGTTGTTTAATTTGTTCTAGACGGAAGGATAGATGGAATGGTTTCTGGTTCTGTCTTTCCTTGGTTCAGAGTACGGAGGTACGCAGGCAGAAGGGGATTACGCATGAAGGAGAGATCGATAGGTGTGGCAGATGATGGAATGATTGAGAGAGTTTTATTATTCTTATATAGACTTATGTTTGGTTAGCTAGTTTTGAGGAAGACGAGCGAATAAAGTTTTTGATTCTCCCTAGTACTTTTAGTTGAGCCCTAGTCTAGTTCAACCTGTTGACCGTTACGCGCATTATCCCCGTAACACATGTGACCACCTACAAATTAACACAATAGGGCTGGTGAGAAGGGTCCTAAATCTAATTTCCCTGAGACATCTGTGTCCCTGGTGACTAGCGGCCCTTTACATGGTTATTGAATCAAAAGTGTAAGAATAGCATCATAATCTTGGGAAGGGTGCTTTGACCCCGGGTGATGGAAATGATGCCAAGACCAGGTATCTTAGGACATGGGTAGCGCTTCAAGCTGGAGAGTTTTAGGATATTTTCATCTCCATGATGAAAAAATAATGGCGCACTTCTGACTACCGAAATAGCCACGCCCCCGCTCCTCTATCCCGGGGAATCTGGGCTCATAGGTATGGAGGATCTGACTTCAGGTGGACAAAGGGGATTTAGCTGGTTAGGCAAGAGGGAAATTGGTGTAACAAGAGTGGGATAGTGCGCCAATATGAAAGATTTAAGAACGATTGTCCATTTACGTCATTTGGGCTACAATCGCCCAGTTATCGTGTGTGAAATTTTAAAATTACACTATTCTCAATTAGTCTCCTAACAAAGCATTTTATCCTCTCTTTTTCCCTTCTACCAGTGCCAAAACTACATCCTTTTTTGTCAATTCTACATCAATAAATAGCCTAGGTATTTGGCTTTATATTCCACTTCAGATATTCATCATAGGACCATCCACAGTTTTTTGAGAAGCATTTAAAGACAAGACAGCTTCACCCGCCTAGGGGTGCCCGGAAAGTCTTCGGGTATTCTCACTAAACTCTTTGGAGAGTTTTCTTGGCCTAGCGAACAATGCGCCGAACCAGCTAAATCCCCATAATACGTGATAAGTGCTCGAGTGGGTACCGGTTCTCTTTCGCGTCTTTTGTGCTTACGGAATGCCGATGAGAGCGCGGGTGGTGAATACGAGCTAGAGCAGGCCTAAAACTCCCGAGGTTCGCAAATCTGATTTAGGACCTGTTGGGCGATGATCAATGTACCGTAGAATCTGGTCTTATAGACCGTTGCCAATGTGGTGACTCGCATGACTATACCATCTTGGGCGGCACAACCCGGCTCTCTAGCCAATTAGCAAGAGAAATCAGTTTTGATTGCACTTTCGCTTTGATGTTTTTTCGCTATTTCTTCCACATATAGTATAGTCCAACACTAATTTTACCTACTTCCAACTTGGCAACGGTCTGTATAAGACCAGATTCTACGGTATTAAACCATAGTTTGTTTTTTTTCAAACCAAGGATTACCTGCGGCCGCGCTAAGGCGCAGGCGAGCGATTGCTGAAGAAAATGTTGAGGTATTCGGGAGCTAGAAAACAGGACAAAAGTTCCTGCATCGCTTAGCATTAGCCAGATGAGGGGTTAGCTTGAGCAAGGGTGGTTGGTTGGTCAGTTGGTCGTACCATATCGAAGGGTTGAAAAAATCGACTTCTGCCCCCTAAACCCAACTTAGCGAATATTCGTTTGCTCACGCCAACTACAAGTAGTAGTAGCTCTAACTTCCTAATTTATCTTATCAATAAACTAGTGATGGCAAATCATCATCTTATTTATGCTCCATTATACTAGGATGTGATACTACGGCGAAGTCTTCCTCATCATCTTGAATTTGTGGGGCGATGGAGACTGGCTATACATCACTGCCAAGGGTCTAAATTTGGAGGTGGGAAAAAATTCTGGCGAACTTTGTTTTACTCTTTGTTTCAAAAATTTGGGGCATCTTCTATCACCACAGCCAACCTTACTATGATAGCATACTATCAATAAGTTAGCCTTTCTGCGCTAATACTCCCCTAAACAGCATGTGACATGAGGATCGGACCGTCTGCCGTCTGTACGGCGGAGTTCTCAGGTTTAGCAAAGCGGGAGCGTTAGATAAAGTTGAAGCGGGGCGATGGCAATGGCGACTTTAGCAACCAGTGTCGTACCGTATATTACTCATGAGGCTCAAGAGTGTGGGCTGCCAGGCGGAATTTCTCTACTCCCTGATTTGTTGAAAATAATATATACCAATCAGGATGAGTTCGCGAGACTTTTTTTTTTTTTAAACACTTTTTCCATTTCGCGGCCTACATGCTACTCTAAAGCGCTGCCACTATCCACTAGCTACTCCCGGACCCTCCTACCGGAACATACTCCCTCACCACCTCAGTAGTAACAACATCAGCAAAAATTAATCCTGCGTCTGAGGCGCGGGCGCCGCGTCCAGACGCATCCGACGTCGTTTTTCTGTCCTCTGTGTCCCCAGCGTCCGGACGCCATTCCCAACGCCGATTGCGTCCTGACGTGACGTCGGACCTTACCCACATCCCGCCGCCACCCCACATCTCCTGCTCTTCTCCCCTCCCTTATCTCACGTCCTGACGTCTCTTTTCCTGCCTCGCATCTCCGCAGCATCCAGACGCCTCCCCAAGGTACCCCCTTTTCCTTCTGCTTCCGGGCGTGCTCATAACAACTTGCCGCCGATATCACCCTTGTCATTCCTGCCGGTGTGCCTCCTACTACTACTACTATCGTGCATAATTTGTTTGTTTCTAGATGT
>Ga0307517_10001276_pt1 | contig 42275 bp, 34 predicted proteins | sample 23_EM_MG_FD_194515 | JGI IMG/M metagenome (GOLD analysis project Ga0307517, IMG submission 194515) | Populus trichocarpa ectomycorrhiza microbial communities from riparian zone in the Pacific Northwest, United States - 23_EM | ecosystem: Host-associated > Plants > Roots > Unclassified | place...
GGAGTGTCTTAGTGGTTTTGATTATTTTTTAAAATTATTTTTATTTAAAAATATATTAAAATAATATATTTTTATTTTTTAAAAATTATTTTTAACATCGACGTATCAAAATAATTTAAAAACACCAAAAAAATAAAAAAAATTAAATTTTTTTAAATATATTTTTAAAATATAAAAACAAACATGATATAAATTAATGAAATCATATAAAGTTTGTGAACTGTGTGCTTAATTAGGTTAATTATTTGTTACCATTTATATTCAAATCTTCACATGCTTTTTTTAAAATGCAGAAAAATTAAAAAAAACCATTGTCTGGAATCAGCGTGCAAATTTCATTCCAAAAGTTTCTTTCCATTTCGGCTTAGATTGGAGGGATGGCACATGATCCTCTTTCGTTTATTTAAGATAGAATATATAAAAATAGTAAAAATAAAGAGAATATATCCGTATATATTTTCTGTTTTGAAAATATAAACATTCTCTCTAAGATTGTTTCGAATATAAATTTATTTTATGTTTTTATCCTTTATTTTAGGCATGTTTCTTTTATAATGAGATCTTAATATAATTAGAGAATATTTAATTTTTTTATTGGTTAAAGCCATAATGAGTATTACAATGGAAAAAAAATTGAAACATTTTCACTTCAACCACTTTTAAAAACGATATCGAAGATTAATTACATATTTGGTATTACCACTAAAATATTGTTTGTGTAAAATTTAAAATTTTGTTTTTCTTGTTTAAAATTATGTTTTTTTAATGTTTTTGGATGGTTTTGATGTGCTGATATTATAAATAAATTTGAAAAAATAAAAATAAATTTATTTTAATATATTTTTAAATAAAAATAAAAATTAATACATAATACTGACAAACTACCACTAAATAAATAATGATGATAAAAAATAATGAACTTTATTTTCCCTCCGTAAAACAAAAGAAAGGACCTCATTTTCTTGATGTTGTCCTTTGAATTTTGAATTCATGTGATGGAATAAAGCTAAAAAGGCGAGCCATGTTCTAATCCATGCAAACTTATTTTGACTATCTGACCCATTCTTGTTGATCATCACTTTATGGCAGCTATTTCTATACTTCAAAAGTTTATCTTCCATGAGACTGTGGGGTTGGTAGCAATGGGTCAAAGCATTAAATTGCCAAGAACAAGACCTTTGGCACCTAACTGAATTAAGATGGAGTTCGAGTCAATTATGGTCGACTTCAAAAATCTTCTTTTCCAGTTTTGAATCTTGCTTAAAAAGATATGCTTTCGTGGACACATTTCAACTTTGTTGACCTTTCTTCCATACCATGAACGTTGATCATGGGGCTGCCTGCTTCAAGTTTCCACCGTTTTTTTTTATATTTTTTTCCCCAACTTGTATGGGTGACTAATGAATTTCTAGTTTTTTTCTCCTTTGGCAATACCTTTTTTGTTTTGGTTATTGTGATCTGGGAACTTGAACATTCTGTAATCCATGCAAGAGCAATCTGAAACAAATACTGGGCTAATCTAAAAGAGTCTTGAGTTTTGGTCCTTTGGCTCTTCTTCTGGGAAAAAAAAATTGTTTATTTGGATGGATGCCATATTGTCCTGTGAATACCCCTTAAAATCGAAGAGGGGCTCACAATTCTAATTCTTTTATTCAAGCTGTTCCAAACCAAATCAATGGAAAAATGGAACGAAACCAATCCAAATGCATCAATCTGATTCATTAAAACAAAGTTATTTATCTTTTATGTGTAGAGATTAAGTTATTTTTCAATCAAATTTTAATGTTTCTGTGGTTTTATTTGAACTTGGTTACATTTGTGTCAGAAATTTAATCTAATAGACAAAATTTGAGCACTATCGAATGATCTGAACCACATCTCATGGGAACTAGGGGAACATAGAGGATTTTTGCAATGTAACAGGATGTTTTATGATCAATAGACATGATTCGGACAACTTCCCATCTGTGGCTATTAGCCCAACAAGCATCCTTAGTGCTGTTCGTAAATTTTGATGGCGGAGACCATTAGGAAACTCTAACCTTGAGTGTCTGACCACATAAATTAGCAGATTAAGCCAAGTTATCAGTAATGAAAATAAATGGAGATAGGTCTGAGAGAAGTAGGGAACCAAGCTAGCTATTGGCTCCAAACATGATTAGCATTTGGTTTTCTATGCTTGTCAAGCAACCTGCATTTTGTGACCAAATGGTGGAGGAAATTTGCCATTTGAAATTTCACAAATTCAGCACAAAGTCTCACACCTGATATCATCCTCCGGAAAAGCTATAAAAGTCTCTGATTCTGCATGCAGTTTTTGTCCCTGTTGTATCCAGGAGCAAGCAGAAGAAAGAAGGATGGTGATTCTGCATGCAATTTCCTAGTTGTTGCTAATGTTATAGGACTTAACCTCATTTGTAAAATCCATTGATCTGTATTCACTCTAAGTGATTCCAGATTTCTTTCTCTTCTCAGTTTCTTAGAATTGTTTCATGTTCTTTCTGATATATAGCAAAATCTGAATAGAAATAAATTAAAGCACAAAATGCAGATTTACTTACTGTTAACAATGAACAATCTTTCTTCATTTCCTCTGTTACAATGTGAAGGAAATCTTTCCGTTGCCTACCGAGTTTAGCACGCCTTTCATTCAACGTATTCCTCAGTATGTTTAGAGGCCTTTGTGATCTCTTTGTCTATTTCCTTAAGCTTCTTGTTTTCTTTAACTTGAATACCATAATAGCATGTGTAACTCCAACCGTTCAAGAGGAACTGTACTTTGAAACCTGCAATTTGAAAGGCTCTCAAGTTTTTCCACCAATTGAACGGGAGATCTTTCGAAATGTCAGCAACCCTTGTGGCGCACGTGCTTCTTACTTTTCCACACAACATCATTGATGTAGCCGGGCTAGAAAAAAAGAAAGGTTCTAAGCATCAAACGGGGATCTATCATAACTAGAAGATGATGTGCTGTCAATGGATTAAGACACAACATCATTGATGTAGCCGGGCTAGATAAAAACAAAAAAGGTTCTAAGCATCAAACGGGGATCTATCATAACTAGAAGATGATGTGCTGTCAATGGACCAGGATAGAGTTACGCTCAATAGAAAACCTTATCACACCAGACTAATAATATAAAAGTCAAGCTCAATTTTTTTAGATAATTCGAGACTCGGTTTTATAGTGGAGTTTGCATGCTTGTGCTATTCCTCCTCCAAAAGACTCTTAAATTACACCTTAAAAATATTATTTGAGATAATTTTATTATTTTTCCTTGATTTTTCAGGATTTCATATGATTTTTGAATTTCTTGTTATTTTTTCTTTTTTTAATTAGGGATTATGATTTTCTTGGTTATAGTTGGTTTTTGGTTTGTAAACCTCTCAGAAAGAAGTAATATATCGGACTTTATTCTAAAAAATAAAGCTAGAAATTAGGGTTCTTGTTAAGCTAACCTTTTTTGTCAAACTTTGTTGTTGTCTTATTTGTTTTTGTGCTTCTAATCACGATGAAATACATCTTCACCTTTGGACTTTGTAAAGTGGATTCAGCACTGATATCCCCATATCTGGCATACAAGTCTTCAAAGTTTGGAGCCAAGTCCCAGCTGATGAAATGATCGTTAGCTTTGATGACCTTCTCATAGTCTTGCCCAACTCTTACAGTTCCACCAGTTGCAATATCCAGCGACTTCATCAAAGCGTTGTTTGATTGTATGCTTTTCCATTTTGCATCCCATATGGGACTATAATGCTTTTTGTTTCTAATAATAATACTTGTCTTGTTGCTTATGCACCGGCAACTCTGTTCTGAACAATAATGTCTCCTAAGCCTTCACTCGCTGAATTGTCATGAGATAGTTTTGCTACGCCTTAGATATCACCATTAGCTTTTGTAAGCTTATTTGCCTAGATTAAAGTGTTTGATCGTTTGAAGAGGGTGTTGAAATTGATCTCAACAAGCCGTTGTACTGCGGTTTCTTGCGCTCTGAGGCCCATTACACTCTGGACAACTGGACTACAGAACTGGAGTATCTCATTCATCCCATCTATTCCTTCCATGTCATCTGTGAGCAAGATTAAACTTGCTTGTGCTATTATAGAGATATGCTATAAGGTTGTTGTGCAGTGGCTTCTTGAGGACTTTCTTGTTGACTTCCTACACTATCTTGAATCGCTAAAATACTGGAAACTAAACAAGCAACGAGACAGTTTCCGGGCACGCAGAACACCTTGCGCCTGATATCACAGTAAACCATCACCCGCTATCATCCATTTCAGCGTTGAGGCTTTTCTCAGGCGTTCGGCTTCGAGGGTAAGAGTACAAAAGCTTTGTGCACTCTAGAGTCCTGTGTCGCCCTTTTAGCGCTTCCAAGTTTGCTGTTACTGGTATGTCTCCTCCTCCTTGTCTCAGAGTGTATTATTTTACCTTTGTATTGCTTATCTATGTGCTTAAAAGCTGTGATTTTGGCTCTGTATTCTTTTGAAAAGTGAGCTTTGATGACATTCATTTGTCAAAGTAAGCTAGGGTGAATCAGGGAATGCTACTGTCACTGTCAGGTCTAATGACATAGGTGATTCCGTAGAGAATAGGACAGTATAAAAAAAAATCAGCTATTTTGTTATTTTAAAACCCTCAAATTAGACTTGAAAGATTCTGTTTAATCAATTTTGTTATTTTCCTTTTATTTTTCTGATTTTTATCTTTTTTTTAGATTTTATATTGTTTCTTTTATTTTACTTAGGATTCTGATTTCACTATTTTGCAAGTTGTAAACCACTAAAAAGAGGCAGACTACAAGTCTACAACGAGAGAAAATATTCAAAATAAAGTACAACTTATTTTGCTTGCTGTCTTCGTGTCTTGTTTCCGTCGGCGTCACTCATCACTTCATCATTTTCTGTCATTCATCTCAATCATCCAATATTACTGTACGAATTGAAAATTATGGCAGTATGTTAAGCTCTTGCAATGAAGATGAGAACGTAGAATTGAAAGGTGTTTTCAGAGGGGATGTAACTGTGGCAGGAGAGACATCTTCCAATGACCACAGCAAGGATAGTGAAGTCTCTCTTTTCTCATGTTCAGATTTGATAATTGCTTTCAGTGGTGATGAAAATATGGAAATGGATCGTCTTTTAGCTGCTCCTGGAAGGGAGACAACTGACGTCACAGAGACATCATCCAATGACCAGAGAGAATATAGTAATAGCAACCCAAAACTTTCCCTGTTTGCAGACAAGTCATATGAACATTTTATGGAGAAGCTTGATTCTAGCACTAATTATTCTTCGAGGTTGTCAATGTCAGGGGTAAATTGATCCCTCGGAAATTCGCCCTGTTCTAGAAAAGCTGTGCTCTAAATATGGAGATGTCAGTGCAGAATCCACGTTAAGTCCACGAGTGAAGAACTATATCACTGTCATGCTGTGTCGGGCTAGGTACAGCATCTTTTATTTATTTATTATTTTTAATTTAATTTTGGATTTTCAATGTTAATTTCACATTTTGTTTTTAGTTCTACTATCTATATAAGGATTCTGATTGTCATTCCTTATATATATATATAAAGTCGATTTCAAACCTATTTAAAAAATTATTATCCTTTGTGAAGAGACAAATAATTAAGGAGAAAATTTATTCAGTAACAAAACTAAGATTAGAACTTTTATGGTTGAGACTCTTTTCTAAAATCCTGTCTTCCTTATTCGGACATGTCAAGTTTCCACCATGCATCCAAACCTGTGTCTCCTAACCCTCGTACTCAACTTCAATCCATAAATTCTGCAATTTCGGTATATCCAGGATGCTACATTTTAAGGCCACTCGGGTCTGACACTGAATTTGAACAGGGTTTCTCTACTACCAATGCAGAAAACGTAAATTTCGCTTGAAGGTTGAATCAGAAGTGTTACTCACAAATCAGTGTAAAGAGGGAGAGCACTATCACCATTTCAGCCACAGGAAAACAATGAGGATGATCATGTTAATTGCTCTACATGGTTGAAAATCCTTTGCAGGTCCAACGAATGGCAGAATCTCTCTCTTTTTTCCTCCACCAGGTTCTGTTTTGATTAATTAGCATGTTGAAATCCTACTCTTCTTTCATCTATGCCCCCTCTTCCTGCGCACTCAAGCAAGCTCATCATCAAACTGTGGAGTCTATCTGCTGCCAAGTTCATCACTAAAATTAAGCACACGCATATAACAACAATTGCGGGCTAAGGGTCTGGTGTTGTCTGTTTCGTATTGTAGTAGTTTTTATGGTTGCAATTTAAAAAAGCTATAGACTATCAAACCCAAGTTTTTATCATAATTTGAGATGAAAAGCATGCTTAAGCAATGAAAATCAAACAACTTTTCAAGTTCAATGTCTACCGGAACCTAAATTAAAGCACCCTCTATGACAAGGATGAGAAGACATGCCATGCCAGTAACAAATTTCTTTTTCGAGATCAAAGTACGTAGAAATACAAGATTAAGGACTGATTTTCAGAAGTAAGAAAGAAAAGGACTAAGGTGATGAGTGATCAAATGGACCCCACTTAACACAACTATAAAATAAATATGTCAAGTCAGAGTATTTAAAGAACTCTTACTTTCTTAAAAAAAAAAAAAAACAACAACAGTGAGCACTTCCTTTTCTTCTACGAGGAGCCGATGCTTTTTGTCTTCAGTGGCTGTCTTAAAAGTCATCGTCTAAGCAGATGCCCCTTTGCTCTCATTCTCACTCCGGTCTTTGTTCCTCTTTCTCTCTCTGCGAAAAGTGGTGTTGGTAGCTTCGGTAGTGCACGCCATTAAAGACTCCTGCAAGTGCAGGTAGTCCCTCTTCGCGTCTTTCTTCCTTCTTCCTCTTTGCATGTTATTCGTCTATTTCTAGGGTTTTTTTTTGCTCGTTTCAGGGTTTGAATTTCCTATTGATTGTTCAACTTGACCATTCACAATCGCTTAATCTTCATTATTGTTATGGATTGTTTGGTTGATGAGAAAGTAAATAAAGCTTAATAAATTTGCTAATTGAAGCTGTTATTTTCTTTATGATCACATTAAGTTATTGATGATCACAAGTGATTTTAGTCTTATTGAGATTGAGGTGTTAGCAATCAGAGCAATTATTTTATTGTTGTGAATTGTGATAGTTCAGCCTACTTGATCTATCATCTATCGGTCAGTCATTGATCATAGGCGTGCATTTACTTATAGGAATTGATGTTCGAAGAGATGAGTTAGGGAGTCTGTTGATTTAGAAAGTTTTTGGTGGTAAGGAATCTGTGGACTAATTTCATTTCTGTAATTCTAGAATTAAAGTCGAAACAGAAAAGTTCTAAAGATTTTCGTGTGCGTTTACTTGATATTTGTGTATCAAACTTCGTTCGAGTTTCACTTTGCGATTAATGTGATGCATGAGATGTCTTCATACATCAGGTAATTTCATTGAGATCAAAGCAACAGTGATTGATCTAACAACCTGTCACCAGTCTAAAAGATGCTGCTTTTATACGGAATTTTCATCTTATTAAAAGAAATGGTATAAAATTCACTGTTTATGCATAGAATATGTTTGGCATCCAAAATCCTAAGAGGTTTAGCTTTTAATACGAGGAACTTCTGTTTATGTGATACAAGCTTCTGTTTCTTTTGTTTTGTTTTGTTTTTTCAAAAAAGAGAGCTCGGGTTTTTTTGTATTTATTGGTTGCTTTAAGAGATGGAGTCAGATAGGTCCGATTCATCAGGTCCGATAACGCAACGTGTTTATTCTTTGGGAGCTGCTGCTAGTGCTACTGATACCAGAGGAAAGCATAGGATACAAGCGGAGCTCAAACGAATTGAGCAAGAAGCTAGATTCTTAGAGGTTAGTTTTTTATGTTTGTACTGTTTTGTTATTATTTTCTGGGCTCATCGACAATTCCAAGAACAATGTTTTTATGTTTCAAATTATTTGATTATTTGATTGTGTTGTGTGTACACGGCTAATAAATTGTGATCATGAAGTGGGTTTCTTTTGTTGTAGAGGAAACAAAGAAAGTTTTGCTCCTACAATTTGTTTTTGCTAGTGTAAACAATGTGGTAAGGGATGGCGCAAACTTTCTGCCAACCTGCTCTATTTTTAACTATAGCAGACCCTGATTAATTTCTAAACCTACTTTCAATTTATATGATATGTTTATGAACCTTGCCAAGCATAGTTGAAACAAGGCTTTGCCGCAAAATAAGGCACTGTGAAATTAAAAGTTAAATCTCTTAGGATTTTTTATGACAAACTTATTGTGTTTATAAAGGTGAATTCTATACCATTTCTTTTATTTTTCGGCCAATCATGACAACGTGTTGCAATGTATTAACTAATCGATTAATTTGTCAGGGACAACTTGGAATTGTAAACAATATATATATATATATATCACACAGATTAAATTAATAAGATCAGCATTTTGCATACAAGCATCTTTTAGAGTGGTGATTAGGAGGTTTGTTCAAAACAGTTGTTTTGATCTTGATGACATTACCTTTTGTATGAATTAATTACTTAATTATAAATATAATTAAACACATCTCATGCAGTTTTGTCACTTTTTTGATATAGCATAAATTAAACGGTCTGAAACAAGGCACCAAGTGCGTTACATGTGCATTGAAACTGAAGGAGTTTCTCATGTTGTGTTTCTCTCCAGATTTCCTCACGTCCTCTTTTAAAAACAAATCACTCATCATACTTTGAAGAGTTTTTAGTTGCTGCTAAGTTGTGTCATTGAAAGCTTCTGATAACTATATCCGCTTGCAATTAAGTATACCCGAAAATAACAGCATACCATATGGATCGTTGCCTTCGAATTCCAAATGATTTATTAGTTTCATAAGTATTTCTAGAAATTAGATGAATTACCTTATATCCTTCCTCAAGTTCTGCATGGACCTAGACTGTAATACTGGCTTTTTTTCTCTGAATGCATTATGCTCAGGAAGAGCTGGAACAACTTGATAAGTTGGAGAAGGCTTCGACTGCATGCAAGGAGTAAGTGTGAAAAAAACAACCCAATTGATTCTCTCTGGCCCATTGTTGAGAATGCATTTATTTTTTGGCTTAACTATGTTTTGTTCCTGTCAGAATGCTAAACAATGTGGAGACTATACCAGACCCACTACTGCCAATGTAATGCACTTTCAAGATTTCATTTTTTTCCATGCTTTTATCCACTTGCTGTCACAAGATATCTAAACACCCCAATTGCTTTCTGGTTTGACAGAACGAATGGTCCCATGAACCCATTATGGGACCGATGGTTTGAAGGCCCCAGGGAGTCTAAAGGATGCAGTTGCTGGATATTCTGATTTTGATTGCCCTTAACACAGATTGTCATTTGTTGGAAGAGTATTTTTGATAAAATGCTACAATTTTCAAGCAATACGTGTGTGGTGCAATGCTTCGCTAGAACAACAATTTTACAGCAACCTTTTCTTCAGTAAAGGAAATGTTTCATTGCGCAAAACATGACATTCTTTAAGACAAGCAAATGTAGAAACATTCTACAGGATTGATTGAGTACGGTTAGATGATACACAACAGATACACGTTTGAAAAATAAATAAATAAACGCTTCTGAGATCACTCTTCTTGCTTTCAACTTGGTGCTTTGCCAGTAACTCTTTGAGCAATCCAACCTAGACCATCGTGTAGACCGTCCCCTGTAAGGGCACAACAAGCTTGGATATGCCAATCATGATTCTTGATGCTGTGAAGAGAGAGAGCATCAGTAATCTCGGCTGGTGTCATGGCATCCTTGAGGTCTTGTTTATTTGCGAAGACGAGTATAACAGAATGTTGTAAATCATCATGTCCCAGCAGCCTAAAAATTTCGTCCTTCATAATGGATATCCTGTCTCTATCAGTGCTGTCTATCACCGCTATGACAGCATGAGTTCCACGATAATACGTTGCCCATGAAGTCCTGAGCCTATCTTGTCCACCAAGATCCCAGACCTGATAATATCAGCAGACAAGCATAGTTAAGTTTTTAGCATAAAAAACACAAACAAACTCACCCCATCACAGAATATTGGCATGATCAAGCAAGCTTCTAAAGCTCACAGAAAATTGAATGAAACTCGAGTTTCCAAAATCTCGTGGGAGTGAGAAAAGATTAGTTCTTTCAAGCATATTGTATAAATAGTACTCAAGAAGATTTGGCAGGTCTGTTAAATGGTCCAATACTCTAAATAATTATCTGATAACTGCGAATACCGGCTCAACATGTTTAGGTTACAGCATATTCAGCAATTCAATTTAAGTAGGAAAATACATCTATTCCAAGTAACACATGAACCAATGACTTTAATGGTTCAATCAATGACAACATTTGAATCTAATCATATTACATAGCACCACTCGGTGGAGTCAGAATAGTGAGACTTAATAAACATCATCATGCAGTGATGTAAGATGACCTCTTTGTAATCTTTGTAATCCTAATCAGTGATATAAGCTGCAGAAGAAACCATAGTTCGGTTTTCTAATCAATAGGTTTCAGAATAACAAGTGCATAAGAATACCTTGCATTAACTGTTTCACTGATGAATGAGAATGTGAGCATTAAAAACTAGGCATAAGAACACACATGCTACTCTCTCACAACCTACGAAACTTCTAATTATTTCTTCACTGCTTGATGGTTATTTCTGTGAATTTTTAGCTGGCCCCAAAAAGTTTGGAGTCAAGACTTTTGTGGAGAAACAAAGTCCACTGATTTGAGTTGTCAAGCTTATAATTATTGATGCATCAAATGTTAAAACATGCGTAACTTGTAAGCACTATAGCTACTTTGTAATTTAATAACACAATACCACCAGCTCTCCCATTAACAAAATCTAGCATTGCAATAAAAAAAAGGCACATGGAAGAACATATATGTTAAGGCAAACAGCCAACTCCAAACATCTAAAAGCTAGAAGATTATTATGTTTGAAACCTTGGGTACGTTACAGGGTAACTATGTCCTTGTAAGCATTTACATATAAAGATGATATATTTTGTTCCATTCAAGTTCCCAAGCACAATTGTGCAAATCCTTCCCAGGCTAATAAAAATATTACAAAAGCCAAGTTTCTCACTCGGTCGTTTAAAACCCTGACCAAAACAAATGCATGATCAATACAACAAGGCTAGGAATTCAACAAAAGACTAAGGAAACAACTTGTGCCACCTCCAAACTACAAGAGAAAGCCCTTGGGAATTGCTACAAGTGGTGAAACAAAAAGGATGGTGTTGAGGTGCACATCCTATTCAATCTCACACATGCAAACAAACATGACATACAAGATGCTAGATTTGAACTTGAAAAATCCCATCTGAGTACATAACTACTAAATACATGCTCAGCTTCGGCAATGAAACCATTATTCCAAATGGCACTACACTTGGTGAATTAGTATTACAAAGATTCTCAAGCATCAATATTTAAATCCAAACACATTCTCCAGCTTCTGCTTCTACTTTTCATCGAATGTTAGATCCAGAAAGAGAATCCCAAAAACTCCACAACCCATTAGTCTCAAAAACCCCAATCATCAAACATCACACACACAACCCATTACTGCACAGCACACACCAATAAACTAAAGCCAAGATAAGTTACTAAGTAGCAATGAAAAAACGGTGGGTACCTCGAATCGAATATTCTTGTAGACAAGCTCTTCAACATTGCTACCAACAGTAGGGTGAGTAGTTACAACCTCCCCTAAATGCAATTTGTAAAGCGTAGTTGTCTTTCCAGCATTATCTAACCCAACTACCACAATCTTGTACTCCTTTGCTGGAAACAACATGAACCAAAACCTTGATGCAAATGCTCCCATCTTCCCTCCTCCTTTTCAATTCAATTCAATACCCTAAACACAACCCCAAAAAATAAAATCAATTTCAATCTGATCAAAATCCACGCAATTAAATAAATAAATAAATAACAAAGCAAACGACTATTCTGAAATTTGAAGATTAATATAATCGGAGGATCAGAAAAGGAAATAATCTGATCAAACCTTGATTTTTGGTGATTGTTGTAGTTCGATAGAGAGCTACTATAATCAAATTTTTGGTGTCAGCAATATCGATCTGCACCGAGCAAATTCATTCAAGTTAAGCAATAATGAATTGTCAAATTGAACAATCAATAAGAAATTCAAACCCTAACATCAGCAATCGAGAAATAGTGAAATTAAAACCCTAGAAATTCGAATTAGGAAGAATGAAGCGATAACGAAGAGATAGAGGGAGGGAGGGAGGGAGGGAGGGAGCGATTACCTTGCAGGAAGGAGACTTTAATGGCGTCCGCTATCGAAACTGCGAGGACAATTTTTCGCAGAGAGAGAGGAAGACGAGACAGAGGGCATCATGTTAAACGATGACGTTTTATATAGAGAGCCACTGACGAGAAAAGGCATACGCTCCTCGAATCATAGTTGTAAAAACTAGTTCGGCTGACAATTTGACCCGGAATCTATCTTATTTGAAATTAAAATCGGGTCAAGTTTAAAAAATTAAAAACCAAAGTAATCTTGTTAAAAATTTAGGTTGATCAGTTAACCCAGTAAAAAAACCTGGTTATAACTTGTTAATTATTTATTTTTTTAATAAAAAAATAAAATTATTTTAATTTTTTTAAAAAAATAGAGTTAACATTGTGATTCTGTCAAAACCTTTAACATTAGTCTCTTAACCCCGGCCGGTTTTAAGAACTCTGCCCGGAAGGAGAAAGAAGTGGATCAATGTAAGAAATAATATCATTTACCATTCATTACTTCAGTCCTTAATATTTTCTTTTTTTAAAAAAAAAGTCCTTGCTCTTTTAATTTTTACACATTTTGCATCTTCAGGTAAGAGATTGTTGCTGCTGGAATTGATTCCTAAATTGCTGTTGCTTGTGGTTAATTTTAGGGAAGTTTAGTGATTGATTCTTTGATTATAGTGAAGACTCTTCAGACCTCACGCGGTCATTTCAGCAATGAAGCTTCTTCAAGCAGTAGCTGAGAGTAGGGATGCGTGAGCTTTTGGCAGATGATCAATGGCAAACCGGACATGGGATCCTGCAAAATGCGAAGGCTGCCAATGGTAACTAGCTAGTTATCTGTGTCTCGTGCTTAGCTACTAGTTGGATAGTTTTTTCTCAATAAGAAAAAATAAATATGATCTATGTGTCTTTTCATGTAAAAAAATCTTAATCGTATACAAGTATTTAATTAAATTAATTTAAAATTATATATGCAATTAAAACAAATTATAAAATTAGATTCCTAACCAACAAAAGTTATCAAGCTAAACACATGACTCATGTCATGGATTCAATCGGGTTCAATATTTTTTATTTAATTATATGATAAGAAAAATAAATACACTTAAAATGAGAATCAGTTAAATATCAAGATATTTGTTTGAAATCACGATAAATCCACGAATATCAAATCGAAAAAAATTAAGTTGCCAAATTAAAAATCAACAAAAAATAAAAAAAAATAAAAAAAATAAGTAAGAAAAATCAATAAATACCCAATTGTGAATGATCAAATTAGGGGGAAAAAACCAATAAATAAGTGAAGGGAAAAAAAAGGCTTAATGTGCTTGCGCCTAAAAAAAAGGCTTAGGCGTACAGGCTTGGCCAGCCCACACGCATGTTTAAACTTTTTTTTTAATGGGGTGAATGGCGGTCCCTGGTTTTTGGAAAAATAAAATAAAATATGATACGTCGCCTACTTTGCTTGTTTCAAGTCGTGTCGATAGTGTTTTATATCTAAAATTGCAATTCAACCATTGTTTACCTAAGAAAACACCCTAAAAAACTAAACAAACTCATTTATGCCCTTAAATAACCCAAAGGACAATCCAAAAACAACAAATTAACTCGAAACCCAAGAACTTCTCGAGTTTAGATCTATCATCTTAAGCAATCGGGGGACTAAAGAACATAGAGGCAAGACTCCCCTTATCAAATGAAACTCATTGATAACAAAATTAACCTTTTTCATGTGTTAAATTGGTGTCAACCGAGGCTCTTTCTATTATCAGAAATTGGTGAATATCTCTACCATCTCTCAAACCAATGGCTAGAAAGTTAGAAAAATAAGGTTTTGTACCATAATTGAATTTTTAAAATATTGAAGAACCAAAAAGATATAATTTTAAAAGCAAGCGGACCAAAGTGAATTTTTTGCCCTATTTTTTAAATTGCCACCCTTTTCTCCTTGTTTTACACTTTGGTCTCTTTGTTTTTTCAATTTTCACTTTGGTCTCTTTTTTTTCCTCTCCTTAACAATTCTTGATAAATTAATATGAATTTGAGCATAAAAGGATGTAATTGAAGAAAAACAAAGTTTAAGAACTAAATTATATATATATATATATAATCATTGTTAATTACTACAATGAAAACACTAGATATTTTAGAGTTTCTTATATAATTATAATAATATGCTACAAAACCATGTGATTCATGTTTGAGGAGAATGTGACCATTACACACCCAATTGCCTAATAATTATCAATTTAATCTCTTAAAACTTCATGTTCAACACCATTAACAAATTGCAAATCTTCAATATTACTTGTTGGATAGGATTAATAAAAAAATAGATTTTGTTATTGAAACATCATTCGAGAAATAAAAAAAAAAAAACAAAATTTGAATTGATCCTATGTACATACCCAACACCTGTCAGGTGTATCATGTCCATGCACTTGTGTCTAGCACGGGCTCGTGCTGTTATGCTCGGGCTCAACGAGTGTTTTTAAGATCTATTTTGAAGAATTTTTTTTTAATATTTTTAGGGTTGGTATTTTTCTTATTCGGATACGTGATAATAATGAGATTCTCCTTTCAAACAGCGGTCATGCTACAAGATTTGGATAAGCCTGATCTTCTTAAATGCATCCCTCACAAAGCCGTCTGCAGTTTAGGAGGCGGCATTTGCTATGATCCGTATCACGGCCACCCAGATACTGTATTTAATGTGCGTCATCCGGTGGAAACGTCTAAGCTAATAATTGCAAGCTATGTTTTCTCTTATTAATACGGGCTGGTGGAGGACTTGAAGGTGGACGGAGAAGAAGGTGAAAAGAAAATGTGTTCGGTTGTGTGTTTTGTTTCTTGACGTGATGTATGTATGTATGTATGTATGTATGGTCTGCAAACTGTCCGCTGTCTTGCATTGGAATATTCTATCTCCAAAATAATGAAGTAATAAATGAAGATATCATTTATTAATAAATTGCTTTTCATTTGCGCACGGTTCTTTCTTAAAAAGAAGAAGAAAATCCATTGCCCATAGTTATTGTTTTACATGTAAGAGATATAACAAATATAGTAAATATTCTTTGATTTGTTGCTTTTATATTGTCTACAAGATAGTAAAAGGATCGTCTTAGAAAACTTTAAAGATAACTAAAAATTAAATTAAAAAAAATCAAGAAATAAATATAATTTAAGATATTTCATCTTCCAACAAAACAAAATTTATGTTCTCGATCGTATTTAATAATTTTATTTATTAGAATTATTTTTAAATTTAAAATAATATTTAATTTAATAAAATAATAAAAAAAAACATTTAGAAAAATAATTGAATTAAATTATTCCTAAATTACAATAAAAGAATGTCTTTTAATATTAGAAAAGTAAAATAAAATCTTATTCCTAAACCAAAAGTAAAAATTAAATCGTGTTATATTAAAAAAATCAATAAAAAGTGTTTAAAAAGTCCTCTATTTTAGCAAACAACGGGCTAAAACCGCGTCCGAAAAAATCAAAATCAGTCTAAGAAATAATAAATTCAAAGACACCAAATACCAATAAAAGACCAGCCACGTCATCAAATCCAATTAACTCAAAGTGTCAACATGGACGACACGCGCATCTCGTTTGGATTGTTCTAACCACTCGACACTTTGCCTTTGGCCTTTTCATGGATGCCACGCTCTCCGCTTCCCTTCCTTATTCCGCTGACGTTTCATCCAAAATCAGATCCCACGTGGACAACTAAAAGTACAAACGACAAAAGGGAACACGTGCCAGCCTCGCGCGTCTGGATTCAATGCATCCAAATGGCAGATGCTCTCCACGCTCCTTCCTGTCCCGCCACCCCCACACGCTCAGAAACCTGTCTCCCGCTTGACCCATTTTATCTCTTTATTATTGAGTATTATTAATTAATTCGAACAAATCTTATTGTTCTCTCTCGAACTTGTCTTTCAGCCAACGTTGTTTCAATCAAAGATTTGGAAGCCTGTCTTTTACTTTTTTCTTTCTGGGATTTTTTCGGCTCTGATTTTAAGGTACAAGGCTTTGAATTCTATGATTATTCGTTATTTTCATCTGGGGTTTTTCGTGTTTGGTTTGGTTTAATTTTATTTTTTTGAATGAAGGATTGGAAAATGAGAGTGAAATCTGAATTGGGTTTTGTTTATCTTTTAGAAATCACTTGAAAAGGAGAATATTTGATTTTTTTTTCTAATGGGGTTTTCGCTATTTTGTTTTGCAGATTTTGTTGACTGAGATGAGCACGGGCTCAGAGCCTGATGTAACAGTGGAGGAGGTGACTGGAAATCGGTAGGTTTTAGTTAATTTGGCTGAACTGTAATGCAAATCAAAAAATTTTTTATTTTTATTATTATTACTATTTGATGAATTAAATTGATGGTGTTTGTGGTGTGGAACAGGAGCTTTCCTGCTGGGAAGAATAAGGGGAAAGTCCCGAGAAGAATTCATAAAGCTGAGAGGGAGAAGCTGAAGCGTGAGCAATTGAATGAGCTCTTTCTTGACTTGGCCTCTGCTCTTGGTAAATTTCTTTTCCCTTTCCTTTTCAGTGGGAACTTCTTCTTTTTTAATTTTTGTATCCATGAAAAATTGAATTGAATCTTTGGAGAATTTTCATTTCTTGAACAGAGTTGAGTGAGCCAAATACTGGAAAGGCTTCTATACTGTGTGAAACGACTCGGCTATTAAAGGACTTGCTTACACAGATTGAGTCCCTCAAAAAGGATAATGTAGCTCTCTTATCTGAATCTCGCTATGTAACTGTTGAGAAAAATGAGCTGAGGGAGGAGAATTCTGTCCTAGAAAATCAAATTGGGAAACTGCAGGGTGAACTGGAATCGAGAGTGGCTGCGCAATCAACACCTGTCCTAAACGTGCCGCCTCCAGAATTTCAGCAACCGCCACATTTTCCAGGAGACTCGTTCAGATTGCCTGCTGTGGATGCTGCTGCTGCTGCATTGCAGCAGACGCCAGCTGTCTTTGTGGTTCCTATCCGTCCTGATCATGTGCAAGGTCTTCCAATGGCCACCTCGAATGTGAGGAAACCACATGCTAGATATCCAACCGCTGCTGATTCTTGGCCGTCTCAACTTCTTGGAGAGCAGCAAATTGCTAGGAAGGAAGTTCAGTTTAGTGGCAAGGATAGCGCTATCTGTAATCCTGGGGAACGATGCCATCCTTAACCTTAAAAAAACATGCTAAAGTGTAGTAATTTATAGTAGCGTCATTGCCATTGTGCTTTTGGAGTTGCAGATGATCTGATGTGTTTGTTTAGCTTCTGCTATTCTGTTTTTTTTTTTCCTTTTCACTTGGTAGTATTTGATCACTTTGCATCAGTTTTCTGCATACTAAAATGTCAATACAATTGTTGATATTGGCGTGTTGCTTTAGAAAGATGACATTGTATAGCCATTGCACACGATGTTCAGAGTTACTGAGCTTAGATGAATTGCATACAGATGATACCTGATTAAACTCTCCACCATCCATTTTAAAATCTGAAAAAAAAGGCATGCCCTTATCAGATTGTTTCAATTATAACACAATTCAACAATATTGTGTCGTTGTTGTGTTTTTGGACATTTAATGTCTTTTTGCGAATGCTTAGTGGTGGTGGTAACTACAGTTTTTCTCATGTCTAAGGCCACTCAGTGTTTGCCTTGCCTTCAAGGGATAACTGTTCAAATGCTTTGAGAAATATGCCAGAAAGAATAGCAACAGCTGATATTTTACATCGTGGAAGTCTGTGACTGCTTGTATTTTGGTAGTGTGGTTGTGATTGTTTTTTAAATAACTTTTCGTGCCGAAATGCATGTCAATGATGTTTTTTCATGTTTTAAAAATTATTTTTGACATACCACATCAAAACGATCTAAAACATACAAAACATATTAAATTTTAACAAAAAAAATTTTTTTGAATTTTTTGGGAACGCGGTGGAAGTTCCCAAACGTATCCATGGGTGATGTTGCATTATGGATTCAAGATAGTTAGGATACTTATTGTGGATATTGATTCAGATGAACAAGTGAAGGCAATGAATGAGATTAATGCAGCTGCTAGAATGAGATTAATGCGTGCTGGAATTCTCGGTGAATATACGTAGGACAACTTCAATGAATGCCGTGGACATGGACCTGATGACTCAGTTCTTGGTTTCAATCCAATTCTGTTTTCATCCCTCGTGACCCTGTTGTCTTCTCTATAGACATTGAATGAGGATAATATTCTACATGACACCTCAATATCGTATTAGATTAAACTAGAATCTCTTAATTTTTCTGTGAACAGAACTTGTTGGCGAAATTCCCGATCGAAGCATGTCTGGGACGATGTTTTTTGAGTCACTTGGACTGGGCATACAACAACATGACTGGAAAAAACCCTTAAAGCACTCGAGTGCTGCAGAGTTCTGGTGCCTACAGCTTTCTTGAACATGAACTTCGTGGATCCCAAACTGCACACTGTGGATTCGTGGTTTAACTCTTCTGTCAATGTTTGGCTCCTTGGTGATTAGAAGGAGATGGAAGCACAATACATGCCCTTTCAGTTCTCAGGGAGCTTTGATGCATCCAGTTTCATTGCCAACAAACTGTGTGGACTCCCCTAGCAGAGAACTGAACCGAGTGGCCTAAAGCTGAAGGTGGAGATCAAGGACAAGAAGCACAAGGAAGTTGATGGGTTTTACGTGAGCACGGCACTTGGATTTGTGGTTAGCTTTGGGGCAGTATTTGGCTCCTTGGTAATTAACAAGATATGGAAGCCCATCTACTCTAGTTGAGCTATTTTTTACGAGTGTGTTTTATAAAGGAGAAAAAAGAGAAATAAAAGGTTCAGAATATCAAAAAATAGAATAAGAATTATCAGGGAAAAGTATAGGAAACTAATGAATTTTGGAAAAAAATGAAAAAAAAAATCAGTAAATAAATAAAAACCAAGGACCAATTTTTCAGCAATATGCTTGTTAAAAGAATTTATTTATAAATATATTTTTAATAAAATAAATATATAAAAAATAATAGGGACTTTAAAAACGAAAAGAAAAAAAAGGACCTATCTAGAATTAATTTTAATTCATGGACAATAACGAGCTCTTATGAATAGGACAAGAAAAAGGAGAAGGCAGGGAAAGAGAACTGATGGAAGAAGATGCACTGCCATTACCAATTTAAATGCACAACAGAATCACCTCATTACATGCTAAATTTCCCTCATGGTCTTCATGACATATCATCCCTAATACTGGCTATAAACATTCTAAGCGCTCTTGCCTTCCTTGCATGTTCAGGTGACATTTCATTCTCTGATTCACTCAAATCTATCACCTCACTATGTTGATCATTCACTCGTTGACATCTTGAAACAGTACGAGTTCGGGCTACGGGAGAGGGGCTACAGAGATCAATGACCTCATACTGACTGGTATCAGTAAACAAGGCAGCTCTACAACCAGCATTACGTGGATCTAGTTTTGTATGACTAGCCGCAGTTGAAGTAGTCCTATCTTCTGAAATTGCTGCTTTTGATGACAAGGAGGTGCTACAGGCAGTATTGCTTCCTGATTCAATGTCAAGCAGCAAAGTTTGGAGTTTTAAATCAATTTCGGCCATAGCAAGCCTGTTTCCTGATTTCTTTGATCCAGGTTTGCGTTGATTTTGTTTCTTTCCCAAAGCTGTTTTCTCCTCAAACTCTGCAATCTTTTCCGGACAAGCACTTGAGATAAAGAAAGAAGAAAAATTAATCTTCATAACATAATAGAAAAAAAAATAAAGATGAAAGACTACTACCAAAGAAAAAAAAAGATAACCCTGAAATGTTATGCATCAAGCAGGTCAGACTAAAGACTGAAAATCCATTTTATAGGTTTTTGAGTTAGTTTTTAAAACATTTTCTATCAATTGCAAAAGGCCAACAATCCCATTCCATTCAACACGAATATGCAGCCAAAAATTCTACCAAAATAAAATTGATATAAAGGTGCTAATGAGAAAATGACAACAATAATAGATACCTCTCTAAGAGATCTGCTGGAACTATGGAGGTTTTAAGTCCATCAAACCCTTCCCACAACACCTCAAAGCATTCTGTTCCCTGAACCTTTCTCTGTTTAACAACTCCAGATACAGGGCACTTAACTGGTATCTGCCATTGAGAAGGTTTAGCTAGTTGTGTACAAGATAACTGATGGTAAATGAAGACTCAAATTAGCATACCAACACCATAGCACACAACCTCATGATAATACAAATTGTGAGAATAATGTATTAGCATATTTCCAGCAATCATGTTTTGACAATAAAATTAGGGTAAATGAAGTGATTACATTATGCATGACGTTTAAGAAATAAAATAAACTTCTTTCTATATTATTTAGACAGATGTACTTGATCATCGGTATTTTCATCACTACCTTTTGCAGAGGAAGATTAACTCCTAACTCTGATGAAGTTGATCGCAGATTGGCAAATCTCCGCAAGTCTCTTTCAGCAATTTTTGGAAGGGTGTACTCATCTAAGCCAAGAAAAGACAATAGCATTAACAAATGAGAAGGGCAAAGGAGGAGCAGAAGAATGCTAACAAATGAATGAATAAATGACATCAGCTATGCATACATCACTACATTATCAGAGGGACAGCATATAAGTCAAGAGGACATTGTGTGTGATGCTCCCAAATCCATATATCCATTATTCCTCTTCCCCACCAAGTTTAGAGTTGGGACTTTCAAAATTAAAATTTAAAAGACTTTTCAAGAATACATGTTTAACTACTTTTAAAGAATCTGTATCAATTTGAAAAAATGCAGCAATTAATGAACTAGCTTCCATGAAACAAAATCAACCACAATTTGATTTGTTGTCAAGACAATAAGCCACCACTTGTACACCATAAAGCCACAGGGGACACATTTTTAAATAAGAAAACTTATTAAATTTTGCTGCTGTGCCACTATGTTTCATGAGACTTGACCCAGACATCCAAATGATGCTCGCGTAAGAATCTTGCTTCTACATGCAACTGGGTAGTAAGGCAGATAATGCATAGATACACATGGGAGTGAGTGACTGCCAATCAACTGAGAGAAGAACCTGTTTTCTCTGGAGGCCACCCAAAGAACTGAGCACATATCCCTTGAAGTTTGAGACGTTGAAATGGATGCTGAGAAAGAACCCTGCACAAGATAAAGTAATTCATAAGCAAGCTTGCAACAATAGGGGACTGATTGAGAAGCCCAATTACTTGGCCACCGGTTTAATTTACAAGTTTTTATAAACTGCTTTTTGAAGGCTCAAGTTTCTCCAAGAAGACAACTGAAGGCGCCTTGGGAGCAACAGGAGGCTCATGCAATAACTTGCATGAGTACCAAAAACAACTGAATTATGCAAACAGCTTACCTACAGGCTGCATCAGAATCTGCTGGGTGGCACTTGGGCTTCAGATATGCATTAATCACTTGCAAGCACTCATTCTTCCTTTCTGAATTGTTATCGCTTCCTGCCGCAAGCATTTAAGTGTTTTACAACAAAGTAAGCTGCAATATTCCATCTGATAAAATCAAACTATTTGACCTCATAATTTCCATGGAAAAACTAGTCATTTGATTTTCGATGCCAAGATAAAAATATGTTCATGTCACCAACCTAGGTAATCTTAAATAACTAATGTAATACAAACTTAAAACTGAAATTATGAAAAGCAGCCATACAAAAAATCCACCAGATCAGTATGGAAGTACTAACATTAAGCATGTTGCTTTATCAATAATTTTGGAGTCTCAAACTATATCTTAATTCTAGAGAACATTCCTGACTACTTATCTAGATCTAGATCTGAGTTATTGCATTTACTTCAAGCATGAATTTTTAAAGTACACTTGCAGATCGTGGTAGCAAAATGTAACTAAAGAAAGGTTCTACTATTTACCATTAAAATGGATTTCAGAATCCAGAGAGTTTGTTTTTTTACTGCGCATCTGCTTCTTTGAAGTTTTTATCTTCTTTGCAAAGGGCAGTCCCTCTGATGCAATTTTTTGAAGGACATTGCTATCTCCAATTGACTTGACAATTTGGCATGCTGACTCCTGGAAGGGGGAAAATAGCGGAAGCATTTGATTACCTATTTGCTAGATAATTGATAGGAATTTGGGAAAAGGACATATGAGTTATTAAAAAACAAAACGAAACAGAACCACCAAACATACTGGACCTAGGCCATGCACTCCTGGAGAGTAATCACTTCCAAGTATAAGGGCTAGCGTGATCTGGAAAAAAGATAAATAAGTTAAGAAACTCTAGAATTGAGGCTTGCAGGTAAGACATGCAGAAGACAGACAAAGCAATTTAGCTCCTAAATCATATGCTTTTTATATGTTCAACTTAGCTGAAAAACAAATCAAATAAACTTTCAATGAGGCACAACATATCATTGCCAAGGAACTGGGTCAGGACAACCAAAAAGAGACTATAAATGGCACTCTTTCTCTGTCAGTCTCTTTCACACACACATGGCATCAAACATGTTGAACTGAGGAATAATAAATCCAAGAAATTAACTTGAGGCCATGGTAAAACTATTTTCATCAGAGTCCACTGCCTATTAATGAAGTTGAAATCTTTAATTTAAAAGAGCCATGAACCACCTCTGTAAATGCACTCATTTGATAAGGATGCATGTTATAAGGAATACACTCAATGCAACAGTAACAAGGTCTACTGTTAGAAATCAACATGCTTGATCTGTTATTGAAAGAAAACACAAACTAGGAAATTACCAACGAGTTCCTCCCAAACCCAAGTTTTCTTTCTACTTCTTCCATTTCATAACAAACAACATGTCCTTCTCCTAATTCAACATAAAATGGTTAGCAGTGTTAATACTCAATTGAAAGCCAATATTTAAACAGTTCAAGAGTGAAACTGTGAAAGAATCCCTATCCACCCACCAAGACATATGTCTCTGTACACGGTCCTTGCACCAAAAAGGAAGACATCTGAATCTGAGCTGAAACAACCATCCTGATAATCATTATCATAATGATGAGAAAATTGGCAAGTATTTCCTAACCCAAACAGAACTCAAGAGTATAAAATTATAATCCAAACAGAACTCAAGAGTATAAAATTCCTACTTACACACAATGATTCTGTGTTTAACAATGCACACTGTGCTTCAGCTTCCTCAATGCTGCATTTGGAAAGAGAGAAGATAAAAAATATATATATATATTACTGTTCAGACCTCTAATATTACTTTCAGCAGAGTAGAGGCAAAAAAGAAAAAGAACCAACCAAATTCTGCTAAAATTACCTATCTAAGCAAGGGATCCCAAGTGCTAATCCAATATCTTTTGCTTCTTTGATCATGCATGAGAACTCTGATCCCATGTTTCTCCGAAGTGAGCAAGCTTTTTGTGAATTTGTTTCATCTTGGGTAACCTACAGCATAGAGAAACCCTTTTCAATTCAAGAACCAGGAGAAACTTAAAAAAAAAAAAAATAAAAATAAACCAACTGCGTACACATGAATAAAAGAAATTGAACATGGCACGGTGACAGTTGCCTACCTCAAGTCCTAAATTCAAGCGCCGACGGTAAGTGGCTAATTTGATAGCAGGGATTGATCCATCTACCATACAACAATACAACAAAGCTAGCACACTTCAAAATTCTTAAAACAAGTAAAACACATACTCCTTAAATTCACAAACAGTCAACAGCAAATGAGATACTAAAGATTCATAGGTGATTCAATAGCTTCTTTAATCATAATAAAAATATCACCAAAACTATTATCCATCAAAATTAAATGTCAATTCCCACTATGCAACAAAATCACACCTTTAGACTAAAACTTAACACCCCATTTTATTTCACAAAAATTAAAAAACCAATTTTTAATATTGACGGGAAAAATTCAAAGAAAATAAAAGAACCCACTTAAACAAAGAAAACAAAAATAAATACCAGCAACAAAAATAAGGCTGCAATTCAAAGCAATGAGAGCTCTTAGGCGATGAAACAGATTCCTAATATAGGGCTTGTCTTTAACCAATCCGCAGTGTGTTTTGTTTACATTTTGGAGTTGAACCATCCAACAAGACAGATCTATACAAACCCTTTTGTTCCTAAAACACAACAAAAACAAGAAATTCAAAAAAGAAACATAAAGTTGTGGTCTTTTTGGTTGCCAGGAAAAATAAAAGAAAAGAAAGATGAAAACTTCACTGGAGATGGTGAAGCGGCAGGGTCTTCTTGCATGATTCTAAGATGTCCCATAAGTTCTTCACTCCCATGTATGTTAGAAGCTGACCAGAGAGACCCGTTTAAGAGGGAAAATGAGGTGTTCTGGGTTTTTTTTCAAAAAACACCAACTTTACTTTCTATCTACCTCTAGTCACTACTGACTTCTATCTGTACAACTTGAGATAACAGTTAACTGCCCAAATCAGTACTCTAATTGACTGGTGAGTCGACCCATTGACCCACTAACTCGGAACTTGGACAGTTTCTTTCAAAACTAGGTACGTAGTTAACTTATACCAACATCTTTTATGCTAAGAAACTATCTTTGTAGGAAGGTTGGACAGAGATTTCTTGTAAAAATATTTGCCCCGCTCACAATGAGAATATTTCATTCCACAACTCATGATCCAAACAAAACTTAGATGAAACAGGATAATTTTTTTTCCTTAAAATGATGAAACTTCCTCTCTTTTTTTAATTGTCCAAACCATTGCCATTTTAAGAAAAAAAATTAAAAAATAAAATAAAATAAAAATTATGGGTTGCGCACTCTATAATATTATTTTTATATTGGGTTTTTACGCGGTAATAATTATTTTTTAAAATAATATTTTTTTAAAAAAATTATTTTATATCAATATATTAAAATAATTTTAAAATATAATAAATAATTTAAAATTTAAAAAAAAAACATAGATGATTGCAAAACTATTTGACCAAATATCATGTTTTTTGGGCTGGGAATAAAGATTTGGTCTTCTGACCTTGGACATTGAAAAAATACATCAACATTCACTTGATGTATTTAAAACAAAAATAAATTTTCCAAAAAATTAATTTTTGCAATGGTCTTGACAATTAATTGAACAAAAATGTAGTAGAAAATGTTGAAGTGGGCAAATAATTGTTGAGTTTATATCATTAATCCAGCTCTCAGAATTATATGCCATAAGCTTCTGTGATCTGTGTTCCACTTCCGTACATGTTAGCCATCTCTTTTCCATATGTTGTCCCAAGCTGGGATGATGATGAAGCAGCCTTGAGTGCAACTGAACTACATATGTGATTGACTGCTTTGTATATAATAATAACCTATTGATCACACTTTATTAAAGTTGCTATGAAAAATAATAATAAAAAAAAAATCAGAAGAAAAAATTAGAAAATGTTGCCTCTTTATCAAAGCTGATATGGAAAGAAGATAAACAAATAAACTAGCTGTTAATGTACATGAAGGTTTCACAGGGCTAGCTGCCTAGCTCTCACCTTGCAAGACCATCAAGAGAGACAGAATTTTGAAATACTGAGATTGTATCGTTAATCTTCTCTCAAAACCATGGCCAAAAGCTTCACTGTAAGGTGTTTCGAGATGGTGAATACACCAAGAATTGGTTCTTACCGCAGTCTAAAGTGTACATATATGATGAAACAAAGCATACATCAAATGTCAATATATGAAGCTTTTTCCACCCATGTTGTGGTGATCACTCTAATCTTTTGCTGGCAGGGGAAGTTCGGATATTTAGAGATCAACCATTTCAGCCACAAACATCCTTTGAGGTTCCGAAGAGACTTCAGTTTCATCCGTGATGCATGCTCCGGAGTTTGGGATCATAATCTTATGTATGACAAGTACGAGTGTGATTACAAGTCATGCGGCTTCAAGCGGCGTCTATTTTGTGCAGAGTTGCTATGAACGTTTCAAAATCCCTACCATCCACACCCTGTCATCTTAAGAGTAAGTCCTGGTGGCGAAGACGAACACTTTGTTAGCATTTCCTGTGGTTTAGAGCTTGGATAGGAGTTTCGCTACCACTGTGATCAATGCAATCTAAACTTTGAATATCTGATGTGCTGTTCTGAAGGCCAGAGCAGAAGAAGGTTATGACTTGCTTCACCATTTTATCCACTTACATCCATTGGTACCTTTGAAGAAGCTTCCTGGTAAGAGGGACCGTTTAATTATGTCTTATAATTAAGACAATGTGAGATGCCATGCTTTTTTTTCTTTGTTTGATGAGCGGACATGCCCTTGTATGCATAAATCAAAAGAATAAAAATAATAGTTAAAGACCTCAAGGGATTTTAATCTTACAGGCTATTCATCTCTTCTTCTTGTCATTCATTTCGCCTGGGTACAAGGCTTACAAGTTTTGATTCTCTTAGACGATAAGGAATTCTAACAAGTTCATACTTTCCCCTCTTCTGATCATACCATACAAGTTTGTCATCAGAGAGCAAGTCCAAGAGATCCTTGTCATGATCATCTTTATCCTTTGTGAACACGTTGCTAAAGGCATCGGATTTGTATTTATGTAGCCTTCTCAAGAAAAATACCACATGAGTGAAAACATTTTGACCCATGAATCCTCCATTCCATATGTCAAAGTTACTTTGACGAGAAGAAGCTAAGCAAAGGCATTGTCTCGAGACACCTACTCTCCAATAGGAATGACCAGGATCCCCCAAGTTCGGCAATGGCGTTGTGCAAAACTCTTCCCTTTGAATATCAAATGCTACCGTTTTTTATTCATGCTTCATGATGCACAACCAAGGAAAAGCTTCATAAACAGCACATATCTTCGGGGATTCTGGATAGGTGGAACAATTGCTCTCCATGAATTAGTCTTCAAGCTATAAACTACTTCAATGGTATAACCATGAAACATTTTAGGCAACCGTACAATTCTCAAAACCTTGTAGTCATCGTTGATTGAATCATGTCCAAATGCATGTTCACTTCAAGGATGTCATTGGATTCCCTGCAACCTTAATAGGCGCAACCCTTAGGTTTTTTTTCTCCTTTTATTGACGAGTTCCTCACGGTGAAGTACCTGCCTCTGCTGCGGCCGTCAGATTTTAGAATGCAAATCAAGCCATTGCAAGAGCCCAAGATTGCGGTGCTACGACCAGCTTCAAACGGGCCGGCATCAAATTCTTTGGTTTGCCACTGGGAATAAGCAAAGGTACTGTTAGGAAGGATTTCCATTCCATTATGAAGAATGTGACTACCTTTGGTATTCTTTTCATCTCTATGAAGAACAAATGGAGGAACAGAAAATGAAGCATTGGATGTTCACTCAATTTGACGAGAGGTGATAATGGAAGCCTAATGAAAGGTCCTTTCAATCCTTCATTTGTAATTTTCAATCCTTCTAATTTGAATAGAACAACTCTTATCATATCCCTCCTTCGTAATTATCAATACCCTCAAATTTGAATGAATTAACTGTCATCCTTCTCTCTTCTTAGTTAGCCATTACTTAACCCCATCCATCCTTCTCCCTATTCATCCCTCTTAGCAAACACTACTTGAGAGTTAAAGCTAGTGTATTAACCAAAACCTCTGTGGTTTTCAAAAATATGAGATGGACAAGACGTAGGCGATATGACCAATGTGGTTACACTTTCAATTTTCGTTAAAAAAACGTAGACTATCAAAACATACAAAATTCCTTTTACACAACGCAAGAAATTCACAGTTTCAACTCTGCAGCCATCACTAATTGCTGCATCACATACTGTGCATGCTATCTGGCTCTCAGAATCTACCATTTATCAAGAAAACCACAAGCCAACGCTGATTGCAGCATCACGTGTAAACGCATTATCTGGTTACCAATGCAACTGCACTTAACCAAAGTGAAAATTTCAAGAACAATGCTATTGCCAGGAACAGGGTGGTACAAGGAGTCGTCCCGGAATCTGGTACAAACTGGCAAATGAGGTTGTGTTCTCAAGAATGGAGAAAGGGAGAGAGAAAAAAGAGGTTAGCTAATTCCATCTTTACTTCGCTAAGAATTCCTTTGCGATGCTCCTCGCTTTCTCCAAAAACTGGGAGCTTCTTGCAACATCATCATCAAACATTGCAGACTTTAAGTTTGAAAAGAATTCCCTGTAAGCAACAGTTGAGTCTTCAGACTTCTCGATTCTGACATCAGATCTCAACATATTCTCCTGTGCTTCTTCTTGTTGCTGAACTGGCAGAGTTTCCAGCAACTGTTCATTTCCCAATCTGCTGCTTAACACAGCTTCCAGCCTTGCAGCCATGATAGTGGCCCTTCTGATACATGATGGAGGTAGCTGCATTGGAAAGAAGAGTACCCAAGTCACATTAACATCAGAATCATAAAAAGTGACTCACTGAAAAAACCAAAATCTCAAATTTCAAAGAAACTACCCTTTTTTTCATCATAGAACTTGCAGTTTATAAGTTCAACTAGAACTACCAAGAAATTTTCCCTTTCAGTTTACACCAGATTCCAAGTGTGTGTGGGCATGAGTTAGAGAGAGAGAATACCTCAGCAAGTTGAGCAACCTTAAATCCAAAACTCTTCTCTGAAACACCGGGCACCAGCTTATAAAGGTAAGTGACATCTTCAGTATCACATGTTGACTCAATGGCACCCTCGCTTTTTTCTGAGGTCAAATATGAAACATGGTATGCCCCCACAGAGCCTGGAAATTCAGTTTTAATCTCAACAATTTTAGGGTAGTGGGTTACAAATAAGACCATGCATCTTTTCTGATCCAGTAGATGGTATAATGTAGCATAAGCAATAGCTTCACCATCATATGTGCTTGTGCCTCTACCAAGCTCATCAATGATTACCAGTGACTGCGCTGTGCATTTGTGGAGTATATGAGAAGCCTCACTCAGCTCTTCTAGAAAGGTACTTCTCCCTTGTTGAATACTGTCAGAAGCCCCCATTCGGGTGTAGATGCCATCTAACACATGCAGTTTTGCTGACAATGCTGGTACAAAGGAACCAACCTAGGGGGATCAGAGGGCACCTTTGAATGAATGGTCATAAGAGTTTCATTTTGTCCAACAAAAGCAAGAAAGAGGAAAAGGTGGCTTCAACAATTTAACAATCAGAAACTTCAAGGTTTCATGAAAGATAAAGCTAGGAGACAAGGATGCATATTAATTAATTATGAAGTTCTAAAATGATGGAGTTAACTGAGGTATCCAGAAAATACAAATGAAAGTACTAGCAAGAGTTCAGCAAAGAATACAACTGAATGTGCATACTGCATAGCAATCAGGAAGCATCCAGCCACCCTAACACCTTACAGATAAGAAAAGAATGTAGGAGAGTGCAATTCTACCTGAGCCATCAAGGCAATAAGAGCAACTTGGCGAATGTAGCAACTTTTTCCTCCCATATTGGGTCCAGTAACAATCTGGCAATACTCTTTATCTGCACACAAGTTTGTGTCATTCGGGACAAAATTGTCTTGTAAAATTGTCTCCAAGACCTGGTTAAGATAGGTAAATAATCAGCAAGTAGCTCCCAATAACTTTAAAGCTATCATATAATACACACAACAGATTAAGTTCAACAAGCAAAATATTGGGCCTCATAAATTCAAGACATAGAATATTAAATAGATTTTGCATGAAAATACATACAGGATGGCGACCAGAGCAAATGTTTATCTGAAGAGGTTCACTGTCATCCACAAACATGGGCCGGACATAATTCTGCAAAAAAAAAAAAATCACACAACTTCAAACTAATCAGAAATTGAAGCAATCTCTTTGATTCTTCAAGGATGTACCTTATTTTTCAAAAGAGTAGCAAACGAGAACAAACAATCCAAAGTGGCAAGAGCTTGAACAGCACCTCGGAACTCAGCATAATATATACCAAAACCCCTTAGAAAGCTATCCCAGGCAGCTCGGGAGACAATCATGAGCTCCTCGTTAGCGAGTAATAGCTGGTCTAAGGCAGTCAAAACTTCAGGCGGGTGATACCGAATCATTTTCTTGGTACTGTTTACCTTGACCCAATTTAATGGAACTTTGAAATCCAAGGGCAACTGCAGTTAAAACTAGATAAACTTAGCCAGCTAACAAAAAATATTGTAGATAAGATAACATAAGCAGTCAAGTTGTTGACTTCTAAAAAATACATTCTGCAACTGGAAAAAGGGCCAGGGGTGCATGCCAAACATACAGCCCAAAACAATTATGCTCGATTTTCCATAATAAGAGGTCAATTTAAGAACAGGAAGTTACTGCCAATAAAATCCAAGAGCTCCATACTAATAGAAATCTAATTTGGCGTACATAAATGTAAATATTGCATTTCTTTAACAAAATAAAATACATTTCTTTATTCCCAGAATATATTGACTGGGCTACCTCTATCAGATGTGTGGTTCCAGACACACTCATGAATTCCAAGTTGCGCATCTGAAGTTGCTTGCGATACAAACCAATTAAAGAATCCAATTTCTCCTTTGCAAATTGAACAGCTTCCCGAGCTCTTGCAACCTGTGGATGAAGAGTCGGATTCAGAAAGAATTTTAAATTTTATATCAGCCTAAATAAATCCCAATAGTGATGAAATTCAGAAGGTGAAGAACTTCAGAAAAAAGTACAAACCTCTGGAAATTGGTCATCAGAAATAATGATCAAGTTTGTCAGGTCACCTTGCTCAGCTGCTTCTTTGTTTAGAGTAGACAATAGTTTTGCAGCATTACCAACTACACTTGAGGAAGAAGCAGCCAAAATCAATCTTTTCAAAAGAACTGACTTCACAGTCTTTGATCCCACTCCGTCATAATTATGCTCCTCTTGAATGCAAAGTCGCTTAAGTTGTTTTCCAGCAGCTAATATAGCTTGAAAAACTGCAATAAACTGCCATTCAGTCATTTAAATCTGTTAGCAGCAAAGCAGTAAGCATGAAAAATTGGTACAAACAATTGTTAGATCAAAAACTACACTCGCATGAATATCTGAGATGCAGCTAGTGCTACTCAGTCACCCATAGCCACACAAGCACAGCAATGGGAGATGAGAATGAAGAAAGATAAGTAAGGTACATAATTAAGAACATAAGCAGAAACTAGTCACAAATTATTTTATAAATAAGAGCATATATGACAAGTGATGTGTCAATAGTTACTTCAGATGCAGTTGCAGTCCGATGGAAAATTCTTGTTATTCCACGTTCAATATCAGGTGATCTTCCCAAAGCAGTCAAAACAGCAGAAAGCAGATAATACAAGTCAGGTTGTACAATTGCTACTTCAGAATCATCCTCATCAAGTTCGCTTACACGCTGAGAATCTTTACTGAATCCCATGCATTCTGCAATCTCAGAAACAGCATCAAGACGAGCGGATATCATGTTTCTATCACATAAAGGGTGAGTCACCTGCATCATGAATCAAACTCAAAAATTGCATAGTGGCTATAACCATAGTTGAAATTATATATCAAGTTAAAAACAGCCCATACCCAATGTCTGAGTAGCCTTGAACCATATATTGTAAGAGTATGATTCATGATATGCAGCAAGGAACCAGACTCAGACCCATCTGAGTTATTTCTCAAAACCTGAACATGGTGATACCTCCATCTTTTTAGCACAAACAAAGTCTAAACAGAGAATAAGAAAGACTTGAATGAGCAAAATATGAACTTAAAAAATGATCTAGGTTCCATTTATTATGATAGATTGTTTATGTGTTAGTTTTACAAAAAACTGCAAACTGAATTTACAAGAATGTAGTCAAGTTCCTAAAAACTATAAGGAAGTTCCACAAATTCTTCAATTAGTTGTGACTAGTCAAAAATCATTTCTCTCTGTTTTCCACAACATTGTCCTTTTCAGACACTAAAAAGGATGGAATCGTGGAAGAAAATCACATGATAAAAATTGATCCCCAATACACTCTTTTTCAGGATCTTGATCGTGTTTCAACCTTAAGAGCACAATAGATAAAATTATTCGAAGGAGGGAGCAAGTTTTATTTCACAAACCCTCCCCGCCATATGCCATGAGTTGATAACAAAATCCTGGAAGGAGGGTTACTAGTAAGAGTGTGCCGTGGACCTTCGTTGACAACCACTTGCAGTTAAGCAAACCAATACTTTCATAGTTTCTCAGCATATCAATTACCTCTAATTGCTGGAGTGTATTGGCTGAAAGATTCATCTCCATGTTGCTTGAGAAGGGCCGAAAAGATGCTCCAAGGCATAACATTCTATCAAATCCAAATTGTTTCAGGTGGCGAACAGTTAAGGCCAATGCTTCCACAGCCAAATCAGGCATTTTTATTACTCCCTTCATGACCCAAAAAAGAAGTTCAAGAAGATAATATTGGCTAAGTATAGACAAATATATTCTTACTCCGCATTTAAAAAATTAAGAAATATCAAACCTCAATTGCTAGGTGACAAGACCCCTGTTCTTTGGAATCTGTCATTTGCTTTTCATTGTCTCCTAGATTATCTTCAATCATATTCTCATATAAAGACATCACATCAGCAAGTGCACCACCATCACTGAAACAATCTCGCGAGACACGCTCCACGCGAACATTTGAGGAAGGTCCAGAATAGGCCAGTAGCAACTGATAATAAACAGGCCCATGCTATCAGACTGCTTTCTTTTTATTGCAATTGCTTTATGAAATTTTGATATATGGCAAAAATCTTTTCCATGTTCAGATTTAACAAACAGTTGGCCTGAGTCCTCATTATATGCAGCTAAAGCAACAGACCATGCATCACATTTAACAGCAAATTCAAGAATTGCATAATCATCTCACATTTCGAAATTGAAAGAAAACATCTTTTCGTATACTTTTCTCCAGTTGTTGCATACATCACATTCTAATTCTAACACAACTAAAAACTACCTTCTCTGTTTGTTTCGAAAGTGGATCACCAAGAAGCAATTCAGCAGGAGCAAGGCTCAAAACAAAAGCTTCCAGCCCACTCCTCATAAACCCATCATTAAACTCTCCATAAACAACATCCCCTGTGGAAATCTCAACCGCAACAACACCAACTCTCACATCAAAAACCCCACCCTCAACCCCACAGTCCAAACCCTTCTCCACTACACAACACAAATAATTACTCTCACCACCACACTCCTCCTCTTCCCCTCCCACATTCTCCGCAGCCTCCAAGGTAGCTTTCGTATACAATGCCGATAAGCCTCTACAAAATGGCCCACTTTTATTCTCTCCATGTGCCTTAATAGCCGCAGTCTCAGTCTGTTTAACAACCCCAACTTTATAACCTTCACTGACTAACCTTCTCACATGGACATTTAATCGGAAAGTTGGAACACTAGCGGTCATAAAGTTATGATCTTTATGTGCATAAATACCTAAAACTCTAGCAGCAATCTCGGCGTCTTCACCGAAAAATCGAAACTTGTAACCAACTTCAATCATTAAAAGAACATCGGGGTACCTTTGTTTCAAGTCAACTACTTGTTGTTCTAGAGGAGTGAACTTTTGAGTGTTTTGAGTGTTTTGAGGTTGTGGGGTTTGAGGGGTTTGAGGTTCTAAGAGTTTGTCGACGAATTTTTTGTGTAAAGAGGGAAGCGGGTTTTGTGTGTGAGGTGAAAGTTTAGGTCTTTTTGGTGTGGAAGTTATGCGAGTAGAAAGAAGATTGCGTTTTGATGGAGAGAAGGCGACTGTTGTTGTGATTTTTGGAGAGGAGGAGGATGAAGGGGCTGTTTGTGGTGGTGGTGGTGGTGGACTAGTGGTGGTGGGTTTGGATTTGGGAGCGAAAAAACGGGAAATTATTTGTTGTTTTTGTTTGCCCATGGTGGTGGAGGTTGTGGTGGAGGAGGAGGAGGAGGGGTTTTTTCGTTGAATTGGCGCGCTTTTTGTTGTGTCTTTTCCTAGATAATCGACGGCTAGAAACAATGAAGTTTCTCTTTATGTTTCAGACATTCTGATCTGATGGCAAAACGAAAACAGAGTTTCTCTTTGTATTGAACTTGGGCCTGCTGAGGATCACAACTGAGGGAAATTATTATGTGCGTTGGGTAAGAACCGGAAAACAGTTGCTTTCAGTAGAACTGGCCTTAATTTTCTATTTTATGACTAGATGTTGAAAAATCCGATCCAATTTTCCATTTTCCGACCACTGTTACACATAACAGTTCACGAAACAGAAAAAGGTTGGACTGACCATTACTGAATCCAGTTGGATACAATGTCAAACATACATGCTCATGATTAAACTACAAATCAAGATATTCCAAGTCTCCCTTTTACCCAAATCACTGTATTCATAATAAAAAAAAAATTCTTGTTATTTACTCTTAGATATGAACCTTGAATATGAGGTTGCATAAAAATAAATTTTCCAAGAATGGTACAAAATATAATATATAATTTTCTGAAAAAATGATTTTGAAAATCTTTCCTTCATACTTCATATGTGTTGTTGTTTGATATTAAGATGGCGGTGATTCAAAATATTTTTCAATTAGAAATAAATTAAAATAAAATTATTTTATTTTTTAAAAATTATTTTTAACATCAGAATAATATAAAAATATAAAATAAAATAAAATTTTAAGCTGAGCAACACACCCTTCATGTTTTACAAAATTTACAGTTGTGGTTTAATCTGCACAATCTTGCTTTCTTACTTAAAGCTGTGATTGCCACCTCTAGCAAACTTGAGCTGCAAAATGGCATGGAAACTTTGGAAGAGTAATGCACCCAACGCGGATATCAAGCAGCCAGCAAAACGTTCAGTTTTGTTAACGCTTTCAGTATAGAGAGCATTCCATCTTCCAAGTTAATAATGATGGACTTCAGCTTTATAAGATCATGCACTTGTCATTGCAGTTGCTTGCTATCGGTGTCGCTGCCACAGCTCTGCAACTTAAGCAATCAGAAGCATAGACCTCACCTCGACCTTGAGTAATTAATCATGGACATAATCATATGCTGAGAACCCACTGTACAGTAGAGAGCCATTCTCAGAGTGGTGAAGAAGGTAATAGCAATCATTGCAGAAATAGCAGGGGTTATCTGGGGCCCACTTGTCATCCACAGTCACCTTTACAGCTCTATAAACCTTGCATACCATGCATTTCTGGGTACGAAATTTTATTTGAAAACTGACTATAGGATACGCTACGCGATTTTGTAAATCATCAGGATGAATCAACCTCATGTCTCTGAATATAATTGTATGCTTACAATCCCCCTGTCCAAGACAGACAAAAAGTTGAATATCATGATGATGTCTGCATGAAACTCTTAACATATACATGCAGTACCACCCATCAGCTCAAGCAAAATATGCAAAGGATATGACACAACCCCTAATGGAACTTGAGAATTTTAGCAAAGAGAATGATAGGTGCAAATGTGAGCATACAAAGGTAAATATACGGCGTAAAAAGATAAAACTTGCATGTTCATGATCCCAGCAGAGCAACATATGCAGAAAAAAATCTACCTGGTGACAGTAAAGATATCCTGCACCAAGACGAAATCTCAAGTCACAAAACCGTGTGTTCTGCATGTCGCGACGTCTAAATTGAGGCAAACAAGGAGTGGTTGATTCGCCTAAAACTGCTTTCTGCTTTTGTTGCAAGTCACCACTTATGATACACTCCCACTTTCTAAAAGCATCAGCTTTTTTGTTTCTAAGCCAATCAATTATAGGTTCACTATAATCTATAGCAGATGTATCTCTCAAATCATTGCAAAATACATCCTACATAAATGCAGTGTATCATTAGATATAGTGAAAAACTTTCTTTGTAATAAAATCAAACTAGAATGTGTAGAGGTTCATACTTCTACAAGAAAATATCCTGAAGGATCATGCTGCCCTGCCTTCTGCATCATCTGGTCTGTCAAGCAATAAATCTTGTCCCTCATTTCAGTCAAGGTTTGTCCTCCTAGAACCAAGAACTCTTGAGTCTGCAACAAAACATGACATCAATGAAGGAAATGGAAAAGGGAAGAATAAAGGCCTAGCAGAACATGAATTACGAGAATAAAAGAAGTTGTAGCGAAACCAAATAAATCTAACAAAACCAGTTCACCATGCAGAACAAGAAATATATAAATAAAAATGTTAAAAGCAAATGTCAACTATGTTAGAATTTGAGGGAAAAACAAGTACCAAAGTTATACCTTAAACCATTTACGAATGCAGTGGTAAATCTCAACGCAAATAACAACCTCTGGAAGCATCACAGCTATGTGTTCTTGAAGGTCTGAGGACTTCGGCTGTTGTGTGATTGAACGTAGTCAACTTTACCATATTGTACAATATTAAATCAAGCAGAATAGTGGCATGCACTATGAGCAGTGCATATTTAGAGAGGAAATGCAATAAAAATCAAAATAGGCGCTTCTAAAGAGAACCTTTTTTCCAAAATTTGTAGACCTGAGAGATTGCATTGTGTTGGTTCTATTTAAAGAAGTAATGCCACTGTAATTGATCTTGCAACTACAGGAGACAGAAATAAAGGTAATAATAAGTGCAAGTTAAGAAAAGCATGATAATAATTGCAAAATAAGAAAATCATCAATTGTTGCGGAAAGCAAACATATATCCAAAAACATACTTGAAGGAATGCAGACGAGTCATTGCTTTGTCTTGATCCTGTTTTTGTTTTATTTTTACCAGATCATCCACCTTCATCAGGTAACTCTCCTGGCCATGAAGAAAAATAAAATAAAATAATAGAATAAGAATGCATGACTAGTTCATTAATCTAACTAAATTTAAAAAATATTAAACCAAAAATTAATCTTTGTTCATACAGTTACCGAGTAAATAATTGTGTGCTTCTTTCATTAATCTAACTAAATTCACCTAATTAATTCCAAACAAGAGTGCATGTGAAAATTACTAGCATATTTTTAACATGTTTCTTTCAATCTTATGTGTGATTTTACTAAGAAAGTGTAATCTCAAAGCAACTAACAAGTATTAGAGAAACAAGATTATATATTTTTAGTAGCAGACAGAAGCATTAATAAGAACAAGTATTTAAGACGAGGAAAAGCAAAAGATCTGATTTGTCAGGGCCTGATGTTTAATTTTTTTCAAATTTCAAGGTGATATTGTGCACCTACCTAGGTATTGTCTAAACAGAGAAAAAACACATTAGCTGCAAGCGGGGATGTAAAACATAGATACAATAGAACAGGAGAGTGTGACATACATTAACATCATGCTTATTGGACTTTCTTCTCTTTCCATTCTTTGAATTGTTGCTATTAATAGTAGCTCTATTACAACTGGTGCTAGAATGAGATCCATTTGACAATTCCAGAGGAGCTGAAGTGTCCCTTCTTCTTCTAGAGCTTTGTGAGCATGAATCTTTATTGCTGCACATTCTAAGGTCGTCTTCTCTTCTGAAAACAAAAACTCAACTGATTTAATAATAAAGAAAAAAAAATCAAAGATGTTTGCTTAACAAATAGCAGGTCAATATTTCCTAACATTCCTATGATTCATACATGGAGAAGAGGAAAACAGAAGGATGCAGACAAAAAAGTTGATTAAACTCGATCAATCTGAACCCAATCCCAAACTAGAAGAGGTTGGCCATTGACAACAACCATGTTCCAACATTGCCCTAATGCAACTATTTTTGCTTGCAGCAGTGTGACTTGTCTATCACCAATAAGCACAGCAGCAATTCATCAAATACAAAGATAACATACCATGATGTTGTGACAATAGCAACTTTTCTAACATTCATCCAAGGTAAAACATGAAATATAACCAATTGCTTTTGATAGACATGTTCTTGTAAATGGACAGCAAGATTTTTTTGGCCTGGTCACACTAAATGAAAGATCACTTATACCTTGAGAGTCCCAATTCCATATATTTTCATGAGAATTAACTCCCCATTAGCACATGGGAAAAAAACACAGCCAACCCAGATTTTTCATCCATTTCCTGTTTCCTCCCTCTCTCTTTGAGAGATGCGTGAAAGCAAGTACTAATTTAAGCAGTAAATGAATATAGATACATGCATGCATAACGTGCGACTTAAGGGTATTTGATCTCAACAGTACCATAATAAACCTGAAAGGACATAAATATGGATAATAGGAACCTAAAGCAATGAAATTTTTATATTGCACACATGTGAAAAAGGGATATTTGATTAAGAAAACAAGAAGGAGAAGAACAAATGCCTACACTAACCTTGCATTTGAGTGTTCTACAAAGGGCTCTGGGGAACTTCCAGTATTCTCACCATCCTGTTGCAGTGCTCATTTTCAAATTATCAAACCAAATTAGTAGTAAATATAAGTTTGATTTTCTCATAAATTAATAGATTGATATTAGAAGGGGGGAGAAAGAGATAAAAAGCAGCATACCTTAAAAGCTTCTTTCAAGGCCATATCTACCAACTCTTCCTCACTAAAAATTTTAAGCTCATCAACCCTGCATACACCAATTCAATTTGTGCAATCAAAGTTTAGTGAAGAAAAGCCAACAAAACATTAAGAAAATAGAACATCATCAAGTTTTAATCAATAAAGTAGATGATAGAGGACAACATACGAAAGATCAATGTCATCGCGGAGTTCTGAAGAATCCAAAGACAGTTCAGACTGCAAATTCTGCAATAATTGGACGTTACAAATAACTTATATAATTAAACAGGGAGTTGTCAATGATCCATAATGGTGCATAAAAGGAAGTGTGACAAAATAAATAATATAAACCTGAAGCTCACTGAGAAGAGCAGCTTGGAAATCAGGAACTGTAGTGAGAGGACCCACCAAATTGGGAACGTATATGGGTCCACCATGAGCAATTGATTCATTCTCCCCTTCGCTTGACTCTTTCATCTACTGCTTTTTTGCTCTTCGTTTTTGGTTCCTGGGTCCTAAATCAATAGGGGTTTTTTTCCCACAATTGGAAACTAGGATTTGTAATAATTTAAGTAGGATAGAGAGAAATTATGACAATTTCTTATTCAAGCTGGCTAATTCATAAATCTAATGTGCCATGAACAAAGCATGGCATGCCACAATCAAGGTATACTGGCCTTTTTCGCCTGAGATTGTTGGGTAAACGTCTCCTGCAAGTTGAGATTTAACAAGGCTGAATAAGTTGGGCATAAAATGGAAGAAAAGGAATCTAAGTTAGTCCAGGCAAGAGAAAATCACTGCCTCCACAGAAATCCAACTCACCATCCCATTACTCAAACCACAACTTAATATAGGCAAAAATTAAATAAAAGTTAACCCAACAAACAGATTCAAACAAGTAGGAGACTTGATTAAGCTGCTGAATTTCTGTATTTTGTGTGAACCTACTTACACAATATCTATCATGTCATTGCAACACCTCAGAGAATTTGTATCAGATTAAAACAGAATCGTTTAATAAAGAAACAAAGCCAAACCACCACCTTTTGTCCTTATGAACCCTCTCTAGTCGATCGCCCACAATCCCATCTCTGTACAAACTCAACAATCAACAAACATATCACCAAAGAACTCATGAGTTTGCCACACTGTTCAAGTCTGCATTATTCATGCTCCAAACCCAATTTACATCTCCTGATTCCAGAAGTCAATTTTGATGAGATGTCAAACAAATAACTCAAATGAGAGTTAACTACAGCCTGGGACTGCCCATGCCCTTGCAAGAAAATTCTGGAACTGAAGGATGATTAAGCTTAAACCTCCAGCCACCCATATTGAGCACCCAACCTTGGTGGCCACAATCTAAGTAGCTCTCTAGGGCCAGGCCTAACCAAATTTTTCAATACTAAATGTTCTCAACCCCCACAGTAATAATAATAATTAAAAAAAAAAAGGGGATTACACAATATAATAAAAAATTCACACTTCACCAACCAGATTTGAGTGCAATGTTTTTGTGATCTGTTGGGCATCCAAAACAAAGAACATGACTCTATATAAGCACTAGCAAAAGAACACACACTAACAACAACAACAAAAATAAAAACTTTCAGTTAACACAAATCAAAAAACATAGTCATCTCTCAAAAAACAAAACCTTAATTTTCAGCCAATTTTAGTTGCAATCAAAATACTAACTAAGACCCAAAAAAAGACCCCAAACTTAATTAAATTCCCTTTAATTTCAATTAAAAATAATCTAATTTCCTAATTTTCCACCAAAAAAAAGCTAGCTTTAGCTACAACAGCAATACCAACTGACTAAAAACCAAAAGACCTAAAGTTTATCAACATGAAAACCCCTAACATCACTAATTATATATTATTAACAACCAATTAAGCTTAAACACAGCTTAATTACTCAAATTCAAAATCAAGAACTTACCAACTGGAACCACCTACAGCTTCTAATCACTAAAGATCAATCGTCAAAACACATGGAATACCAACAGTTTATTTTTTAGTTTCTAGCAGCCTAGTAAACAGATCAAAGTAGCCAAAGAAAATGGCACCAGATTGGATGCGAGGGAAGCAGCTCAAATCAGAACACAGCCAACCTATCGAACAAATATGTGAGCCGATAAAGGTAGAACAAAACAGCATGCCAAAAAATATCATCAAGCAGTTGATGAACAGGGTGAATTTGAATCTCCAAACATTCTAAATATGATTAAAAGAATCTTAAGCAACCAAGAAAATGATAAAATCGCACTAGTAACCTTTTACTAATTAAAGAAAGGAAACACACCAATAAAAGTCGTAAGGAAAAACAGGGTGCTTTGCCTACATTCCCAGACACCGAAGCACTTTCGTGCATTGAAAGATAGTCGGGTCTCCCACTCGACTCCATTTTTTCGTCCATTTCTCCTCCAATTACAGCTGCCAGTTCAGGCCAAGTTTACAAAGCTCACCTTACGCATTCCGGGCAGATTGTTGATGCCGAGGTGCAGCGCCTTGGAACCAAAGGCATTCCGGACAGATTGTTGATATCGAGGTGCAACGCCTTGGTACCAAAGAAGCTATTGGACTTGACTTTTACCGGCTTTTTCATCAACAAATATGTCGACTTTATTGCCAGTAATGTTGTTGCTCTTATTGACGAATTTTCACGCAGAGTTTATCAAGAGCTCAACTATGTGCAGGTTGTTTCTTTCATCATTCGTGCTATTAGTATAATTGCCTTGCATCACCACTTCAGGAATTAATGCATGCATCTACAAATTATAATCTTGAATGGACTTTACTTGATGTTATTGTGACAGATTCAAGCGTGCATAAACAAACAAATCAAGACAGTTCAAGGCAAGGAAAACTAGATCAATAAAGTGCAAAGCAACAAAAAACAAAAACAAGAGCCATGGCCACGACTAACTTGCCTGAAATTGAGTGTAGTCTAAGCTTGGATTGAATGTCAGTACTCTTCTGCGCGTGGATTAGGAAGAAGAAGCTTGAATTGAAGGGAGGAGGGGAAGCCGGGAATAGGAGATTTCTTTTGTCCTCTCCGTGTGGCTGCTGTTTTGTAAAATAAGGGATTTTTATCCCTCATTCAAAACGGCAACGGTTTTTAAATTTTTTTTAAAAAAAATCAGGCTTACCCAGGTTTCGTTGGGTTATTTAGGTCCGGTTTGACCCATCATGTTGCACAGGTTTTAAAAAAAAACGATGTTCCAATCGTCCCTTTGTTACGTTGACCGGGATAGCTTACAGTTATTTGTTCGGAAAATAAAAATAGAGACAATTGAAACGTAGAAATCTCATTGTCTTTTGGTTATGAAAATATATTACCTGTTTTTGTATTTTAAATTTTTTAAATTTTTTTTTTTATATTTTCAGATCATTTTAATGCGCTAATATTAAAAATAATTTTTAAAAAATAAAAAATATATATTATTTTAATATATTTTTAAATAAAAATACATTAAAAATAATTATTATTATTATTCTACTCACAAAATATATATGAGAGAGTGGGGTAGGGTAAAAATTAGATTGCAAGGGCATGCACCCTTTCCTTCTTGGCCCAGCTTCCAAGGA